>ERZ773224.138-NODE-138-length-96166-cov-8.220589_pt1 | contig 96166 bp, 84 predicted proteins | sample MGYA00580526_ERZ773224 | MGnify/ENA primary metagenome ERZ773224 (study PRJEB29015, sample SAMEA2737743) | human gut metagenome | biome: human gut; feature: human-associated habitat; material: faeces | place: China | collected 2012 ... | reverse complement strand
TGCCTGGATTTGTGCTGCTCGCCTCCTTAATTACCGACCACTTACCAAAGGTATGCGCCGCCGTGTCCTTTATGCTGCCAGCTTTATTCGTGCAGTTCGGGTCGGTACACTCGTGCCAGTGGTTCGTGTCATCCTTGCTCCAGCCAGCGCCGGTATAGGAGTGCTTGTGCGGGTTCGGCACTTTTGCATCCGGATCCGTACTAAATGCAATACTTACCAGTTCAGCACATTTTTTCGTTTTTTCTTTGTCCTCATAAGCATTTTCAGTACCTAACACCACTGAGCCTTTGCGGGGTCGTGTTTCACCTAAAGTTTTCTTCACTGTTGGTTCATTCGGTTCAATAACAATGAAATTTCCTTCGGTCAGCGAATTAAGGTCGTTTGGATTAACATTTTTGTATCCTACAACGAGTGCCCAATGTGGGTAGCGTTCGCCACTATTCTTATAGTACAGTGTTACATACACTATAGGCAATCTTCCGGCGCTGAGTTCCTCATAAGCTTTCTTCAAAACTTTCAATTTATTTTGCTGGTTATAAGCCAAATACCTATATTCTGGATCATAATTAGTATAATTCCCCTTATACCACTTACACTCTCTATTTATATAATACTCAGTATATTGGTGTGGTGTATTGGGTGTTATCAGCGTTTTTGCATATGCAAGACAATAAGCTGCACATGGCCCAGAAACCGTTTGTTTCCCTACCTTTTCTTCTAATATGCTTGGATCAGGCACTAAATCTAAAGACCCGGTGGCATAGCTTTTTTCCATCGGAAAAACAACGGCCATGAATAGAAACAATGGCACAAAAACAGCAGATAAAATACGACGTAACGTCATGTATTTTCCTCCCCCATTAAAAAAATTTCACCCTCATAACGTTTTATCGTCATCAGGTATCTTTTAAAATTTTATCACGGACGAGCTGACTTAGTTATTACCAAAAATGCACGTTTTCCTGCCAGTTATGTATTTTGGAACAAAAAATCGCCCCCGACAGAAGTCGGGGGCTTACTTTATCCGTTTTTATATTATACTTTTTACGCTCTTACAACCCAAGCTCGCCAGCTATGGCGGTCATCTCCTCCAGCGCAACATCTATTAGGTCGTCCAGTGTAAGGCCCGTATTAACTATGGCGTTCATGTATTCCCGGTTCGCTCCCGCGGCAAAGCGCACCTCCTTGAAGCGTTTTACAACGCTCTTGTGCTTTACGCTGGCAATCTTTTTATCCGGGTATATCTGCGCCACAGACTTGCAGAAGCCGCTCATTGGGTCTGCCGCCAGCAGAGCGTATTCTATTGTGGTACCCGCCTTTTTTCCGCAAAGAGGGTTGTGAGCCATTATCGCCCCCTCAAGCACAGGGTCGTTCACGCCGTTCTCATGCAGTATATTCACGCTGGTGGGGCCGTGTACCTCCGGGTGGTTGCGCCAGTCGCACTGCTCCTCATCAAGGTCGTGCAAAAGGCCGGCGATGCCCCAATACTCTACGTCCTCAGGCGCAAGGCGCTTGGCCAGGCCCCGCATTATGGCTTCAACTGCCATGGAATGCTGAATGTAGTTCTCGCCCTTCATGTACTTGTGCAAAAGCTCGTATGCCTCTTCTCTGTTCATAGCCATTCTCCTCCTTGATATTTTTAATTTAGTATACCCTCTTGCCGTGGCTGAAGCTGTTTTTAGCCCAGTCGCTCCAGCCGCTGACCACTACCTGCCCCGCAGAGGAGGAGGCATGTATGTATTTTCCGCCTCCCAGCCATATTCCGGTATGATAAATGCGCGTTCTACCGCTGTTCCAGAAGAACAGCAAATCGCCGGGGCGCAGATCGCCGGTGGAATAGACGGTTTCCCAGCTGTCAATTACGGCATAGCTCTTGGCGCTCATACGGCCCACCTTTACGCCGTTGTTTGAAAGGCAGTAATATACGAGGCCGCTGCAATCGAAGCTGTCCGGGCCCTCGTCCGCCGTAATATAGGGTTTTCCCTGCTGAGCCATAGCAGTGGCGATAAATCCGTCCACACTGCCGGTAGCAGCGGAAACGCTGCCGCCTCCGCCCGTCTTTGGGGTGTTTTCGATCTGCGCGCCGGGGTCGGCCGTCTTGGTAGTACCTATGCTTTCATTCCCAACCTTGGGCGTAGCGCTGATCTTGGGCGTTTTCGCCGGCTTTGCCGTAGGCGTGGCTCTGGGCTTAGGCGTGGGCGAAGGGGTTGGATCCACCTTGGGCCTTGCATTGTTTGAGTAAAGTATATCCGCCGTGTCGGTATCCATAACGCCGGTGGCGTCAAGCTTGTTCTTTTTCTGGAAGGAGGAGAGCGCCTTTACCGTGGCCACGCCAAAGTAGCCGTTGGTCTTTTCCACCTCGTAGCCCAAATCCTGCAAGCGCTCCTGAAGGGACTCCACGTCCTCTCCCTCATCGCCCTGCTGAAGCTTATACATGGCAGCCTTATCCGAGAAGAGCATCTCCTGTGTCAGCTCGTCCGCCTCGCCCGTCTCTTTCATGTGGTGTATGCGCTGAAAACGCTTCAGCGCCGCCTCAATAGGCTCGCCGAAGTACTCCGAGGGTTCATCGCCGTCCATATACTGCAGCTCCGCCAGCCTCTCATGTATGTCCGCCACCACAGGGTCTGTATCGCCGAGCTTCAGCAGCCGGTACTTTGAGGGAGCCTCCGCTGTATCCTTAGGCGCAGCTGCCGTAATGGCAAAGTTCTCCGCCACCTCCGCCGTCGGGGTGGGGCTTGGCATATGAAGCATGGACTTGGATACTTCCACTATCTCCGGTCCTATGTCGAGGGTATCAAAGGCCATGGGTATCAGCACAAAAGCGCACAGCACAACGCCTCCCGCAGTAAGGAGCGGTATTCTGAGCCGCTTCATCATGGGGCGCCTATCCTGTCTGTTTTTCCTTTGGTTTTTCCGCAAATCATTAGTAGCTTCCATACTTGATAATTATAGCGCATACTGACATATTTTGTCCAATGAACAATATGCTTCGCTGTCCCTTTAGGCGTAAAAACCGTATGGCAATAGCAGTAATATTAGTGTAAAATATAATTCGATCCAATATTTCGGCAAAGGAACTGTATTTTACCATGGCACTATTAGCCGCAAGCGGCATAAGCAAGAGCTATTCCGCCCGTATTCTCTTCGACGGGGTAAGCTTTGAGATAGCCCCCCGGGACAAGGTGGGCCTGGTAGGGGTAAACGGGTGCGGCAAAACTACCCTTTTTCGCATACTCACAGGCGAGGAAGCACCTGACACCGGCTCCGTGATGAAACATAAGGGCGCCCGCATGGGATTCATGCGTCAAAACGTGGAGAACACCTCGGATACACTGTACCAATCCACAGTAGCGGCATTTGACCACCTCATACGTATAGAGCAGGAGCTTGAGCGTATTTCCGAGGAAATATCCAATGGCGGCAGCGATGTATCCTCTCTTATTTCCCATCAGCAATCCCTCAACGAACGGTACGAGCGGGAGGGCGGCCTGACCTTCAGGAGCAGGGTACGCAGCACTCTCCTGGGTCTCGGCTTTACCGAAAGCGAATTCGCCAAGCCTCTCAGCGACATGAGCGGCGGAGAGCGCAACAAGGCCCAGCTGGCAAAGCTGCTGCTCTCCGGCGCGGAGCTGCTGCTGCTTGACGAGCCTACCAATCACCTTGACATACAAAGCGTCACCTGGCTTGAAGATTTTCTCAAGAGCTACTCAGGGGCGTTTATAGTCATATCCCACGACAGGTACTTTCTGGATAGGGTAACCAACCGCACCCTTGAAATAAAAAACGGCAAGCTCACCGCCACCAACGGCAACTATTCCCGCCACGTGGAACTGATGAGCACCCGCAACGAAATACTGCGCAGGCACTATGCCAATCAGAAGAAAGAAATACACCGCCTTGAAGGCGTTGTAGAGCAGCAGCGCCGCTGGGGCCAGGCTCACAATTTCATTACCGCCGAGGCGAAGCTCAAGCAGATAGAACGGCTGAAGGCAGAGCTGGTAGCTCCCGAAAAGGACACCTCCTCCATACATTTCAAGTTCACCGCGAGGGAAGTAGGCGGCAACGATGTGCTTATGTGCGAAGAGCTGAGCAAGTCCTATGATAAGCCGGTGTTCAAAAACGCCTCCATGCATATCCGCAAGGGAGAACGTGTATTCCTGCTGGGGCCGAACGGCTGCGGCAAGACCACCCTCATGAAGATAATAATGGGCCTTGAAAGGCAGGATTCCGGCACTGTGCGTCTGGGCGCCAAGGTGCAGCCCGGCTACTACGAGCAGACCATGACCTCCCTTGATCCCAACAGCACCGCGCTTGAGGAAATACATAACGCCTACCCAAGAATGGACCTTACCCAAGTCCGTTCCGCCCTGGCGGCGTTCCTCATTCGCGGCGACGAGGTATTCAACGAGATAGGCGCCCTTTCCGGCGGCGAGAAGGCACGCATACAGCTTCTCAAGCTTATGCTTTCAGGGGCCAACCTGCTGCTGCTCGATGAGCCTACCAACCATCTTGACATATCCTCCCGGGAGGCTCTTGAGGCCGCTTTGGAGGATTACGAGGGTACCATGCTCATAATCACCCACGACAGATACCTGGTCAACCGCATGGCGGACCGCATACTCTACATGGAGGAAGACGGACTTACTGAATACATAGGCGGCTATGACGATTACCTTGAAGCAATTGCGCGAAGGCCTCAGCCCTCAGCTGAAGCTGCCTCCCCCAAGGCGGAAAAGCCCAACAGCTACAAGGCTCAAAAGGAGCGCCAGAGTATACTGAACCGGGCGGCGGGCGCTGTCCGCCGAGCAGAGGAGCGCATAGCGGCCGCTGAGCAGGAGCTTGAAGACATAAATCAAAAACTCGCTTCGCCAGTGATAGCATCGGACTACGTAAAATCCGCAGAGCTTGCAAAAAAGGCAGACGACAAGCAGGCCGAGATCGATGCCCTCTATTCCCAGTGGGAGCAGGCCCAGCAGGCGCTGGATGAGCTTTGTGAGGAAAGCTCAAAGCAGGGCTAAGCTTAACGCGCCGGCCGCATTTATACATAAAGCAGTCCCCGCCTTATGGCGGGGACTGCTTTGCTATCGTCTGATTTTTATTTTACTTTGTTTATATCGGCTACCAGCTGAGAGAGGTCTGTGTATCCCCTCGCAACGCCGTTCTCATCGGACACGGTCAGCTTATCATTTTCCACCTTTATCCATCCCTGTATGGAATTTACCGGGAAGCAGTGATCCTGCTTGGGGTCAGGATCCTCCGCAAGGAAGAACAGGTAGGTATCGCCCTCGGAAAGCTTTACCGCTTTGTCGGCGCTCACCGGCTTGGGCTGGAGGGTGCCGGCATCCGTCATGTTTTCGCTGGCTGAAGGAACATATACCAGATTTATTTCCTGACCGTAGCCTATATCGCCTTTTATGTTTCCGTATACACTGATGGTAAGATTTGCGGATGGCGCCTTCTTTTCGACTGTGCTTCCGCCGTCCTGGGTGCGGAATTTGGTGCTGCGCATATGAGACGCGCTGTTTACACGGCCTATGAATATATTCTCCGAGGCGTTTACAAGCGATCTGATATCATTGTAGTAGTAGTTCTTTGAAGGCGCAGTGATGACCCTTGAGATTGCGTCCATTTCCTTTTTGAACTCGCTGATCTTTATCCGCGATCCGCCGTATTCCACATTTCCGTCCCGGATCACAAAGTTATCCGCGGAGGTGGAGCAATAGTCTGCCTCGTCCTCGGCATACTGCACATCGTTGCCCTCCGTAAGATAGAGCAGATACTTTTCGCCTACGGTATAACTGCCCTTTACAAGTATCTTGGAGCCTTCCCGGGCGCTTCCGGCTATTACCTCATCTATGAGAATACGGCTCTGGGCATTGTCGCCGGAATTTATCTTTTGTATGCATTCACCCGACACCACCAGTGAGGCGCTGCGATAACTCTGACGCACGTCCGCCATGACGCGGTCGTTGCTCATTACGCTTGCCGAGAATGTGCGGCCTATAATAAGTGCTATCACGGCAACAGCAATGGTGGACAGTGCGGTTATGCGCTTCATCTTTACCTCTCCTTTCGGGTGATATGGGTGTTTTCTTCGCTCTATAGTATAAGACGCTTCAGGCGTCCAAAAGGTTGCAAATTTTTTAAAAAATTCTTTACATTTCCCTTCTGCCTTCCATTGCCTTCAGCAATGTCATTTCGTCCACGTATTCAAGATTTCCGCCGATGGGTATGCCGTGGGCTATCCTCGTGGCTTTCACCCCACGCTGCTTGAGCAGCTTGGATATATACACCGCAGTGGCTTCCCCCTCTACGTCCGGATTGGTAGCCAGTATCACTTCGCTTACCCCGCCTTCATCTATACGCTGCAAAAGTTCCTTTATGCGTATATCGTCCGGGCCAATGCCATCCATTGGGGATATCGTCCCGCCCAGCACATGGTATGTGCCGCGGAATTCCCGCATCTTTTCCATGGCTACCACATCCCTTGCGTCCCTAACCACGCATATTACACCGGTCTTGCGGCTGGCATCGCGGCATATGGCACAGGGATCCGTATCGGTGTAGTTGCCGCAAACGGGACAGTGGTGTATCTTGTCCCTTGCGTCGTTTATGGCCTTTGCTATCTCGCGTGCTTCGCTCTCGGGCATGTCCAGTATAAAGTAGGCGAGGCGCTGTGCGCTCTTGGTACCTACGCCGGGCAATCTGCAAAGCTGGGAGACCAGATTGCTTATTGGGTCTGCCATATGTTTTTAGAAGCCCAATCCCATTCCGCCAGTAAGCTTGCTGACCTCGGAATTCGTGGCTTCCTCCGCCATGCGCATGGCCTCGTTGACGGCGGACAGCACCAGGTCCTGAAGCATCTCAACATCATCCGGATCCACGCAGGCAGGGTCTATCTCGATAGACTTTATCACCTTGCTGCCGTATGCCGTAGCCCTGACCGCGCCGCCGCCTACGGTAGCCGTAAACTCGCGGGTCTGGAGTTCCTGCTGCATGCGCTGCATATCCTGCTGCATCTTCTGCGCCTGCTTCATCAGCTGCTGCATATTCGCCCCGCCCATTCCGGGGAAACCGCCCTTTGCCATCAACATACCTCCGGGATTTTACTTGTGTAACAGTATAACATAATTTGCGGCCCTGTTCAACGCAGCGCCGCATAATAGGTAATTTAAAAGCTATTTTCCACATTTGCGACACGTTTTTTTAATATTTGCACCGCAAATGGCTGATTTTTTGTTGCTTATCAGTTCTCTATCCTGAAGTTGCTGCCAAACAACGCCCTGCCGGTGCTCTCTATATCGTCCCCGCCAGATTTCTGCGTCATACGCACCGTATACCCGGGCGCCACCTTATCTGCCGCTCCGTTGACCTTCTCCAGCGCTCCCGGCGCGCTCATCATGCGGTATATTATTTCGCTCTCAAAAGCCACCTCCAGCACATTGCCGTTTATGGCGCTTCCCTTGCCGTACATTCCGGAAACCGCCATGGTGCGCTCCGTCTCTCCAAGCTTATCGAGTATAGCCTTCCAAAGCTTCTGCGGGGACATGCTGCCCGCCGTCTCTGCCGGTTTTGCCGGATGTGCGGGGCTTGGCTTCTCCGGCTTTGACGCAGGCGCAGTCCTTATTGGCTCGTCAATATCAAAGGGCGGCACATCTTCGGGTTCCGGCGGCTCCTCAAAGCCGTAGTCGCAGGGATACTCATCGGCGTCAGGCTTTTCCCCGATAGGTATCGGCTCGGCAATTGCTGTGCGCCGGGGCGCCCCTTCCCGTACCTGCCGCTCGAGAACCTCGATGCGCTCCATAAGGTCGTCCATGGTGTGCTTTTCCTCGGGCCGGGATATGCGCACAAGCGTGCTTTCTATAAGCGCCCTCGGCATTGTAACTGTCCGAAGCCTGCCCTCGGCCTGCAACAGCAGCTCGCTGCATCTTAAAAGCCGCGTTTCGCCTGCTTCCTTTGCCTGCTCCTCGTACCGCTTCATAGAGTCCTCGGTGCAGTCCAGTATATCGCTGCAATGGCCGCAAAGCTTCGTCAAAAGCAGCGAACGCATGTGCTGCGTCAGGTCATGTAAAAACACCTTCAAATCACGGCCATCCCGAACTACCTGATCCAGCAGCTCCAGCGCCCTTGCCGGGTCGCTGGAAAGTACGGCCTCCGCCATGTCAAACAGAAAGCCATCCTCCATGCTGCCCAGCACGCTGTAAACGTCCTGTGTGCTGACTTTATTGCCGCAAAATGACAGGCATTGGTCCGCCAGGGAGAGGCAGTCACGCATGCCGCCCTCGGCAGCTCGGGCTATGGCCAGCAGGCCGTCGCGCTCTATATGGGCGTTTTCGCGCTGAAGCACCTCCTCGGTGCGCTTGACCATATCGGATACGCCGAGCCGGTGAAAATCCATTCTCTGGCAGCGGGAGATTATCGTCGCAGGTATCTTGTGGGGCTCGGTGGTGGCCAGTATGAACGTTACGTGGGGAGGCGGCTCCTCCAGCGTTTTCAGCAAGGCGTTAAAGGCGTTGGCGGAAAGCGCGTGCGCCTCGTCGATTATGTATACCTTGTGCTTCAGCTCAAGAGGCATGAACCGCGCCTTTTCGATTATGTCGCGCATATCGTCCACGCCGGTGTTGCTGGCAGCGTCCAGCTCGATTATATCCGCGCACTCCCCGGCGCTTATTTTGCAGGAGCGGCAGCGGCCGCAGGGCTCACCATCTACGGGCGCTTCGCAGTTCACCGCCCTTGCGAGTATGCGCGCGGCGCTTGTCTTGCCGGTTCCCCTGGTGCCCGCGAAAAGGTAGGCATGGGCAGTTGTGCCGGACTTCACCTGGTTTTTCAGTATTGTGGTTATATGCTCCTGCCCTATCATCTCGGAGAATGTGGCGGGCCGGTATTGCCTGTAAAGGGCGCGGTGGCTCATTCTTGCCTCCAGTTTGATTATTTGTATTTTATATTGTAGCATCGCGCAAAAGGTCAAACAAGGGAATGTTGCTATCCCGAGTCAAATAAAGTATAATATTTCAATATGAACAGGTGAAATCATGGAGGTTATATAAATAAAATGGCAGAACAGGAAAAGAAGACAGTACTCAGCGGCATACAGCCCTCAGGTTCACCAACTCTGGGCAATTATGTTGGTGCGCTCAAAAATTGGAAGCTCCTGCAGACCGATGACAGGCTCTGCTACTACTGCGTCGCCAATCTTCACGCCCTGACCGTTCGTCAGGACCCCACCGACCTTAGAAGGCGCGCCGGCGAGACTGTGGCGCTGCTGCTGGCCTGCGGCATAGATTCCGAAAGATCCGTATTGTTTGTGCAGTCCCACGTTCACGAGCACGCCGAGCTTAACTGGGTGCTGTGCTGCAACACCTATATGGGCGAGCTTTCCAGAATGACGCAGTTCAAGGATAAATCCGCAAAGCACGCGGACAATATAAACGTCGGCCTTTTCACCTATCCGGTGCTGATGGCAGGCGACATACTGCTTTATCAGAGCGACCTTGTGCCTGTCGGCGCGGATCAGAAGCAGCACATCGAGATCGCGCGGGATATAGCCATACGCTTCAACAACGCCTATGGGGAGACCTTTAAGGTCCCGGAGGGCTTCATACCCAAATTCGGCGCCCGCGTTATGAGCCTTCAGGATCCTTCCATGAAGATGAGCAAGTCCGATCCCAACCCCAACGGCTTTGTGGCCATAATGGACGATCCTTCCGTCATAATGAAAAAGTTCAAGCGCGCGGTCACCGATAGCGATACCTTCATCGCGTTCGACCCGGAAAACAAGCCCGGCGTATCCAACCTCCTCTCCATATATACCTCTTTCACGGGGCTTACCATGGACGAAGCGGTGAAGCATTTCGACGGGCTCGGCTACGGCAGCCTCAAGACCGAAGTAGCCGAAGCCGTAATAGCCGGACTCGAACCCGTTCAAAGCGAATATAAGAAGATACTTTCGGATAAAGCATACCTTGAGAAAATAATGGCGGATGGCGCGGAAAAGGCTTCCGCTCAGGCACGAAAGACCCTCCGCAAGGTATACAGAAAGGTAGGTCTTGCCTGATGGATATGGATAAACTCAAGAGCAGGCTCATGCTCAGCTATAACATATTCAAAATAGTGCCCCTGCTGGGCATACTTATAGCGCTTTACGTCATGAACAGGAACCTTATCGCCGCATATATAATCGCAATAGTGTGCATAGCCGGCGGCTACGGTCAGGCGCTGATATTCTACCGCTGCCCCTTCTGCGGAGCGCGGCTAATGAAGGTCCGCGGAGGCGTACCACGCCATTGTCCCGAGTGTGAGCGCCAGCTTATAGTCGACGCCGAGCACCCTCTCGAGACCACCGATGCTTCAAAGGAGGAAAACAGCCGGTCTTAGCGCAAGCTTACTGTTTTTTATTGTATATTGGCTTTACCGCGTTCCTTCCCTTTCCCATTATGATAACTGCCGATGCGCCGCTTATGCCCATGAACAGGCTCAGCACCCCGCGCATCGGCATTATTTCTGTGAGCATACCGGCCAATAGCTGCCCCAGCAGGGAGCCCACTGTGGTCAGCATCAGGAAGGTGCCGTTGAACCTGCCCTTGCGGTCATCCGGCACATACGACTGGGTAGAGGATATGCGGATATTGTAGGAGGTCACCCCCAGCACCCCCTGCAGGAAGCAGAAGAGCCGCATTAGCGCGAGGGGCAGATAAAGATATGTTCCCTCCAAGGCCGATATGACAACGTATACGAACACTGCTATTTTGAACTTATGCTCTTCCGGCAGATGCAGCCTGTAATGCATCATTCCGCCCAGCACCCGTCCCAGCACCATAAAGCCCCATACCGACATATAGATATACTCGCCGTCAGCGTACCCCGCTTTAAAGTAAGGCAGCGTTATAACGTTAGATGCGCCCGTGGCCATAAAGCAGAATATGAAATACAGGGTTATATACAAAAGGCCCTTTTCCGTCCAGAGGTAGCGCATACCCTCCTTCATATCCTCCATATAGCCGCCGAAGGTGTACTTTGAACCGCTCTGCCCATTCTTGCCCTCCACGTCGCTTATCTGCGTCTCGAATATGGCTGCAGTGCAAAAGCAGGCGGAATTTATCAGCATCAGCCATACCATTCCCACCGTCTTATATAAAAAGGTGGATACGGGTATCATCACCAGCACCAGCGTTTCGAGCGTGCTCAGCACCGAATAAGCCTTTATATAGTTGCCCTCGGATACCAGCATAGGGTAAAAGCTTTCGAAGGCCACGGTATAGGCGCTGTGTATTGTTCCGATTATGAACGTTATGGATGCAAATGCCCAGAAGCTGAAAAGCCCGAAGTGCATCAGCCCTGCCAGCAGGGCATATATGGCAGTTGAGGCGAAATCAAGCATATATATGGTCCTGCGCCGGGAAAACCTGTCCATCAACGGCCCGGCAAGCACCGGCGCTGCTATCTGGGGCAGGGTATACAGGAACATATATATGGCGTAATACAGCGGGGACTGGGTATAGTCCAGCACGAAAAGGCTCATGGCAAAGCCGGCCATGCTGTTGCCCAGCATGGATACGACGCTGCCTATGGTTATTATGGTGTAATTCTTCGTCCAGAGCCTGTTCATGGCGTAAATACTATTCGCCGGGATACAGCGGGTACTTATCCGTTATTTCCCTCACCTTTGCGGCGACGCGCTCCACCGCACCCTCGCCGTTTTTTATTATGTCAGCTATCAACCTGCCCACAAGTACAAAGTCGTCCTCATCAAGTCCCCTTGTGGTCGCCGCGGGCGTCCCCACCCTTATGCCGCTGGTGACAGCAGGCTTGCGTGTCTCGTTGGGTACGCTATTCTTGTTTACGGTTATGTTGGCCCTGTCCAGAAGCTGCTCGACTTCCTTGCCCGTAAGCCCGTCCGATCCCAGATCCAGCAGAAGCAGATGGTTGTCCGTACCGCCTGATACCAGCCTTACGCCCTCCGCCTTCAGGCTTCTCTCCAGCGCCTTTGCGTTGTTTATCACCCGCTGCTGATATGCCTTGAACTCGGGCTTTTGCGCTTCCTCAAAGCATACCGCTTTCGCCGCGATAACGTGCATCAGCGGGCCGCCCTGTGTGCCGGGGAATATGGCCTTGTCTATGGCGTTGGCAAATTCTTTTTTGCACAGTATCATGCCGCCCCTTGGGCCGCGCAGCGTCTTATGGGTAGTCGTCGTCACAACGTCGGCATACGGTACGGGGTTCATGTGCAGTCCCGCCGCCGCAAGGCCCGCGATATGCGCCATATCCACCATGAGGAGGGCACCCGCCTCATCAGCTATTTCGCGGAATTTCTTATAGTCTATCTCACGCGGGTACGCCGACGCGCCCGCAATGATCAGCTTCGGCCTTATATCGAGCGCCTTTTTTCGCACCTCGTCGTAATCTATGCGCTCTGTCTCGGGATCGAGGCCGTAGGAATAGAAGGTATAGTATTGACCGGACATATTGACGGGGCTTCCGTGAGTAAGGTGGCCGCCGTGGGAAAGATCCATGCCCAGCACCTTATCACCGGGCTGAAGCAGCGCGAAGTATACCGCAAAATTGGCGCTGGAGCCGCCGTTGGGCTGTACGTTGGCGTGCTCCGCGCCGAAAAGCTGGCAGGCGCGGTCCCGCGCGATATTCTCCACCACGTCCACATATTCGCAGCCGCCGTAGTAACGCTTATCTGGATACCCTTCGGCATATTTATTTGTAAGATGGCTGCCCATGGCTGCCATCACCGCAGGCGACACGAAATTTTCCGAGGCTATAAGCTCTATATTTCTCCTCTGCCGCAAAAGTTCATTCAGCATCGCTTCTGCAACGTCGGGCGCGGCCTCTCTTATAATGTCAAGCTGTATCATGGCTTCACCCCCTGAAGGTTCCAATTTGTGCATACTAATTGATTATAAATAAAGCGCGGCAATATTGCAATCACCGCGCTTTATTTAATATCGTTTTTTTAAATTACTTCTGCTCGTCTTCGTGACCCACTATCTCGATCATGCGGGGTTTGAACTCACGCATTTTGGAAAACGCGGGGTCAAGGCCCTTGAGTATAAAGTAGGTGCCGCAGCAGAGCAGTACGCCGCCGATTACCGCGAACATATTGCTTATCCTGCTGCCTATAAATACGCCCAGTATAAGGCCAATGAGCGGTATGCCGTAAGCTATGGCGCTGGCCTTGAACATGCTGCCGCTGTGCAGCTCTATAGCCACTATATCGCCTACCCCGGCGTCGCAGGAGTTGTCTATCTCTATATCCGCCTCATTTGAGCCGAAATGAAAGCAGGCGTTGCAGTGGCCGCAGGCGTCGCTGCGCTGGAAGCGTACCACAGCAAGCTTGCCCTTAAGCTCGACCACCTTGCCTGTCTGGCGAAGTTCTTCTCCCGCCATGGCTTACTCCTTATCGGCAACAGTCTCTATATGCAGCTCCTCAAGCTGTGCCTGCTCTACTACGTCGGGGCAGCCGGACATGAGGCAGGACGCGGTCTGTACCTTCGGGAAGGCTATGACGTCGCGTATGCTGGAAGCCCTGGTGATGAGCATAGCCAGCCTGTCCAGACCGTATGCAAGGCCGCCGTGAGGAGGAGTGCCGTACTTGAAGGCGCCCATCAGGAAGCCGAAGCGCTCCCAGGCCTCTTCCTTGGTAAAGCCCAGCTTCTCAAACATCTTCTCCTGTACCTCGGGGGAGTGGATACGTATGGAGCCGCCGCCAATCTCGTTGCCGTTGAGCACGATATCGTATGCTTTGGCGCGAACCTTGCCCTGATCGGTATCCAGCAGGTCCAGATCTTCATCCATAGGCGAGGTGAAGGGGTGGTGCATGGCGTAATACCTGCCGTCCTCCTCGCTCCATTCAAACTGGGGGAATTCTATTACCCACAGGAAGTTGAACCTGGTATCGTCCATGAGGCCGAGCCTGCGGCCCAGCTCAAGGCGCAGAGCGCCCAGAGCCTGATATACTACCGTATCCTTTGCGTCGGCAACGAAGAAGAGTATGTCGCCGGTCTTGGCGTTAGCGCGCTCCAGTATGGCCTTTATCTGGTCCTCGGTGAGGAACTTTGCGAAGGAGCACTGAATTCCCTCGGGCTTCATACTCAGCCACGCGAGGCCCTTTGCCCGGTAGGTCTTTACAAGATCGCCGAACGCATCTATCTGCTTGCGGGTAAAATGCTCCACTCCGCCCTCTACGTTGATGCAGCGCACGGAGCCGCCGCCCTTGACTGCGTCCGCAAATGCGCCGAAGCCGCAGTCCTTCACTATATCGCTTACGTTTACGAATTCAAGGCCAAAACGGGTATCGGGCTTGTCCGAGCCGTAACGTTCCATGGCTTCCTGCCAGGTTATGCGAGGCAGCGGAAGCTGAATGTCTACATCCAGAGTTTCCTTCATCAGGCGCTTGATGAAGCCCTCCTGAACGTTCATTACGTCGTCCTGCTCCACGAAGGACATCTCAAGGTCGATCTGCGTGAACTCGGGCTGACGGTCTGCGCGCAGGTCCTCGTCGCGGTAGCAGCGGGCTATCTGCATATAGCGGTCAAAGCCGGAAAGCATGAGCAGCTGCTTGAATATCTGGGGGCTCTGGGGCAGAGCATAGAACTTGCCGGGCTGTACACGGCTGGGTACCAGATAGTCGCGGGCGCCCTCAGGGGTGCTCTTGCAGAGGGTGGGCGTCTCTATCTCTATGAAACCCTGCTCTGCGAAGTACTCGTGAGCTACCTTGGTTATCTTACTGCGCATGAGCATGTTTGCCTGCATGCAGGGGCGGCGCAGATCCAGATAGCGATACTTAAGGCGGAGCTGCTCGGCGGCATTCACGTTATCGTCGATGTAGAAGGGAGGAGTCTCGGATACGCCCAATATCTTCAACTCCTTGGCAATAAGCTCCAGCTCGCCGGTCTTCATGTTTCTGTTTACCATCTTCTCATCGCGCCTTGCCAGTACGCCCTTTACGGCGATGACATACTCGCTGCGGATGGTTTCAGCCTTTTCAAACACTTCCTTAGGAAGCTCGCTCTCGTTAAAGGTCACCTGCATGGTGCCGGTGCGGTCGCGGAGGCCTATGAATATGAGGGAGCCCAGGTTCCGCCATGTTCCGGCCCAGCCCATGAGCACCATTTCCTTGCCTACCTCGTCCACAGTAGGCTCTGCGCAGTAGTGTGTGCGTTTCCAACCCTGAAGCAGTTCTGCCATTGTACTTTTCCTCTCTTATCTTAAAATTTGCTGTACTCTATTCCCAAGGGCGGCTATTGAAACATAGCCCTCGTCCCCTGTTTCCATATCCTTGAGCTTTACCTCGCCCCGTTCAAGCTCCTCGTCGCCTAAGATAGCCACGAATCTGGCGTCTATCTTGTTGGCGTACTTGAACTGTGCCTTGAAGCTCTTGCCTACATGGTCGAATTCGGTCTTTATGCCGCTGCTGCGGAGCTTTGCGGTAAGCGTGAAGCCCACCTTGCGGGCCTCCTCGCCCATCGCCGCCACATATACCTCAACGTTGCGTGGCTGGGGTATCTGAGCTCCCGAAAGCTCTGCTATGAGCAGCAGCCTTTCCATGCCCATGCCGAAGCCTATGCCGGGAAGCTTAGGTCCGCCAAGCTGCTCCAGAAGCCCGTCATAGCGGCCTCCGCCGCATACCGTTCCTGAATATCCCTCACTGTTTGCGATTATCTCGAACACGGTCTTTGTATAATAGTCCAGCCCGCGCACTATGAAGGGATCCACCTTGTACTGTATGCCTACGCTGTCGAGGCAGCCCTTCAGCTCTTCAAAGTGCGCCCTGCACTCGTCGCAGAGACAGTCCAGAATAGTAGGTGCGCCCTCGCATATCCTCTTGCACTTTTCTTCCTTGCAGTCCAATATGCGAAGAGGGTTCTTCTCGAAGCGGCTTTTGCAGGTCTCGCAGAGGCCGTCGTAATTGCTCCTCAGGTATTCCTTTAGCAGCTCGTTGTATTTCGGCCTGCAATTAGGGCAGCCTATGCTGTTTATGTTTACGGAAAGGCCCTTCACACCTATTTTATCGAGAACGGTCATGGCAAGCTCGATGCATTCGGCATCTATGCTTGCCCTGGGTGCGCCGTAGACCTCCACGCCAAACTGATGATGCTCGCGCAATCTTCCCGCCTGAGGCTTATCATAGCGAAACACAGGACAGTAGAGATAATACATCTTGGTAGGCTGGGGGTCGTTGAAGAGATTGTTTTCTATGAACATGCGGGCCGCGCCGGCAGTACCCTCGGGCTTGAGGGTTATGGACCTGCCGCCCTTGTCATCAAAGGTGTACATTTCCTTCTGCACTATATCCGTGGTATCGCCCACTCCCCGAAGGAACAGCTCGGTATGCTCAATGACGGGGGTGCGTATCTCGCTGAACCCGAAGTTGTCGCAGGTCTCCCTTGCGATCTTCTCAATATACTGCCACTTATAGCTTTCTCTCGGCGTAACGTCCTTAGTGCCCTTCGGCGCCTGAATTGCCATGATCTCTCCTCGCATTCTATTTTAATAATAAAAAGGTCTCCCGCCCGGCAAAGGGACGGGAGACCCGCGGTACCACCCTAATTGGGCTAATAAAAGCCCCGGCTCAAGGCCATTAACGCAGGCCATACGGGCGGGCTTTTTACCCGCCGGCTCACGGGCGTCTCCAGCGATAGTCTCCACGGGGCTTTCAGCCAGGGCCCACGCTCTCTAAAGAAGGCTTAATTTCGCCGCTCTTCCGGTCAGTGCCAATATTCATGCTAATTATATAATCGCAGGCTAAAAATGTCAAGAAAGTATGCTACTTTGAATACAGCTCCCGCTTCTCGCCGTCAACGGTATGTACCTTTGCTATGTAAGTGTTCACGTCCTTGGGATTGGGTATGCGCTCCACGCGGCATTCCCCATCGAATATGCGCTTGGTCATAGCCCCCGCGCCATGCGCCATTATGGAGGTCGTCTCCTCCATCATGTCAATGTTGTACATGCACACCTTATCAGGCTTTGCATAGCCCACGTTCTCCAGGTTGCCGCTCATGTACTTCTGGCGGTACATATAATATGGCGCCATGCCCATGCTCCGAGCGTACTCCATGCCAAGCTGCACCATCTTTTCGACGGTATCCCCGTCCGGCAGCTCATAGCTGCCAAGGCTCTGCTTCAATCGCGATGAGCGCTTTATGGCCAGCGTATGCACAGTAAGGTTATCCGGACCGAGCTTCCTGATCTCGGATAAAGTATGCTCCATATCAGCCATATCCTCCCCGGGCAGGCCCGCTATAACGTCCATATTTATGCTGTTAAAGCCCACTGCACGGGCCATATCCAAACAGTCCGCTATATCCTTTGGGGTGTGGCTCCTTCCCACCAGCTCCAGCGTCCTCTGGCACATGGTCTGTGGATTTATGGATATCCTTCCTGCTCCCATGGATTTTATTATCTCAAGCTTTTTCTTCGTTATCGTATCCGGCCTGCCCGCCTCCACGGTAAATTCCCGGCCGTAGCCGCCGTACTGCCCGAGCGCATAGCTCAGCACATCCTCAAGCTCGCTCTCTGTAAGCACCGTAGGAGTGCCGCCGCCCATATACATGCTTCTTATCTTAAATCCGCAGTCTCGGGCTATTTCCGCGCCGAGGCGTATATCCTCCTTCAGCGCGGCTATGTAGGCCGCCATGTCCGTCTTGTCGGTGCGGACGCCGGAGGCGAAGGAGCAATAAAGGCACCGCGTCCGGCAGAAGGGTATGCCTATATACACGTCCACGTCCCTGTCGGCAACATCCATGAACGGCCGCTGTATATCCACTATCTCCTTTGCCAGGGCGAGCTTTTCCGGGGTCACGTCGAACTCCTCCGCCATAAAGCGCAGGGCCTCCTTTTCGCCTTTTTCGGCTATAAGCTCGCGGAGCAGCCGCGTAGGGCGTATTCCCGTAAGGCTGCCCCATGGGAGCCTCGCGTCCTTATATACCTTGCCCAGCGCGCGGAATACGGATATCTTCATGCAGCGCTTGCGATAACGCTTCCTGTTCAGCTCGCCGCCGCCCACGTTCGGATGAAGATAGACGTACTCTGCCCACGCCCCATCCATATCGGCAGTACAGACAGCGCGCCACGTATCGCCGCTTTCCTCCATCACAGCCGAAATAAAGGGGGCGGCCTCGCCGTTCTCGGCGGGGACCACCTCCTCCATGGGCAGATAAAGCCTTATTACCTCGCCCAGATCGTTCAAAAGCTCCGGGTGGTCAGTATATACCCTTACCATTTTATCTCCTGATCTATCTTACATACGGGTTTGCGGCCCGCTCCTCGTCCAGCGTGGTGGCGGGGCCGTGACCCGGATAGGCGATATAGTTGCCTTCCAGAGCAAAAAGCTTATTCTTTATGGAGCTTATTATATCCTCATAGCTTCCGTAGCTGAAGTCCGTCCTGCCTATGCTCCGGCGGAAAAGGGTATCCCCCACAAACACGCATTTCTTTTCCTCCAGCACATAGCTGACGCCGCCCACGGTGTGACCGGGGGTAAACAGCACATTGAACTCCAGGCCCGCCTCCCTTACCGTATCGCCGTCCTTGAGCTTTACGTCGGCATAAAAAGGCTCGATCTTCCTGAAGGTGAGGTTTATGTCCTTATCCCTGAGTCCCGCTTCGTCCAGCTCGCCTATGTACACCTTCATGCCCTGCTTTTGCAGCTCCGGCACGCCCAGCATATGGTCAAAATGGCAGTGGGTGAGCAGTATGGCGTTACACCCAAGGCCGTTTTTCTCAAGGTATGTATTTACCTTTCCCACGTCTGCCGGATCGATTATAACGCACTCGTCGCTGTTATTAAGCCGCACAAAGTAAGTGTTTACGCAGTACGGGCCGGTTTCTATGCTGCTGACTGTTATATCTCTGTTCATGCTGTTTTCCTCGCTTAAAATGTCCTTCTGCTGTCCAGAAGTATAGTCACCGGGCCGTCGTTTATGAGGCTCACCTGCATATCTGCTCCGAACTCGCCGCACTGTACAGGCACGGTTTCCCTCAGCTTGGCTATTGCCGCCTCATACATGGGTATGGCCTTTTCCGGCCTCGCCGCCTTTATGAAGCTGGGGCGCCTGCCCTTGCGGGCATCGCCGAAAAGGGTGAACTGGGATATGAGCAGTATCTCTCCGCCTATGTCCGTTATGCTCAGGTTCATCTTACCCTCGCTGTCCTCAAATACCCGAAGGCCGGTGAGCTTTTCGCATATGTAGTTGAGATCGGCCTGCTCGTCGATATCTTCGACCCCCAGCAGCACCATAAAGCCCCTGCCAATGCCGCCCTTTACATTGCCCCCTATGCTTACCGATGCTTCGGAGACCCTCTGCACTACTGCCCGCATATGTTTTCTCCTTAAAAATATTACTGGTTTACCCGGTATACCTCCTTGACGGAGCGCACCTTACGCATACTCTTGATTATGTTGTTGAGCTGCTCCGTGCTTGATACGTCGAAGGAAAGCTGTATCTGTATTATACTCTGGTTGGCCTTGTCAACCTTTGCGGTCATGGCGGTTATGCTTATGTTCATGCCTGCAAGGACCTGGGATACGTCCATGAGAAGGCCGGTGCGTTCGTCGGCTACCACCTGTATGGTAGCGGTATAGCTGCTCTTGGCATTGTTTGCCCATTCCGCCCTTACTACCCTTTCGGGATCCATAAGCAGATCCCCTATATTGGGGCAGTCCTTTCTGTGAATGGACACGCCCCTGCCGCGTGTAATATAGCCTATTATATCGTCGCCGGGCAGCGGCGTACAGCAGCGGGCAAAGCGCACCACCATTCCGGTGTCGCCCTCCACTATCACGCCCTTGCCGTTGCCGCGGTTCTCAGGCCTGCCCTGCTGCTCCTCCTCAAGCCGCTCCAGGCGCTCTGCGGCAGCCGCCGCCTTAGCCTCCTTTTTTGCCTGCTCAAGAAGCTTATTCGTCACCTGCCCGGTAGTTATGCCGCCGTAGCCTATAGAGGCATACACGTCGTCCAGATCGGACATATTGAACTTTTTTAATATGTCCTCGAAGTATTCCTTCTTGCCGGTAAAGTCGCTTAGCTGCGCGCCCTGGCGCTTCAGCGCCTCGGAGAGCATATCCTTGCCCCGCTGTATGTTCTCCTCCCGGTTGGCCTTCTTGAACCATGTGCGTATTTTGGCCTTGGCCTGCTGTGTCTTGGCGATCTTCAGCCAGTCGTAGCTGGGCGCGGCGTTCGGCGAGGTTATTATCTCCACCACGTCGTTGTTTTTCAGCTTATAGTCAAGGCGCACCAGCGCGCCGTTTACCTTCGCGTGCTGAACATGATTGCCCACGTTGGAGTGTATCCTGTATGCGAAGTCTATCGGCGTAGAGCCCGTAACGAGGTCTATTATCTTGCCCTGAGGGGTAAGCACATAGACGTAATCGCCAAAGAAATCCTTGCGTATGTTCTCTATAAATTCCCTCGTGGTGTTGGAATCCGCCTCCAAGGAAAGGGCTTCTCTCAGCCACGCAAGCTTGCTGTCCAGATCGTCAGGGTTGCTTCTGCCTTCCTTATACATCCAGTGCGCCGCTATGCCATATTCAGCCGCCTTGTGCATTTCCGGCGTCCTTATCTGCACCTCAAATGGCATACCCATGCCGTCGTTTGAGAACAGCGTCGTGTGCAGAGAGCGGTACATGTTGGTCTTGGGCATCGCTATATAATCCTTAAAGCGTCCCGGCATGGGCTTCCAGAGGGAGTGGATTATGCCGAGCGTGGCGTAGCAGTCGTTTACCGTGTTGACTATCACCCGTATGGCTATAAGGTCGTATATCTCGTCTATGGTCTTCTGCTGGCGGACGGTCTTTTTGTATATGCTGTAAAAGTGCTTGGGGCGTCCTGAGAGCGTGGCCTCTATTCCCGCCTCCTTCAGCGCCCTTTCTATCTCCTCCATGGCCTTGTTGAGGGTGCGCATGCGCTCCTCCTGATAGGGTATCATGGCCTGCTCCAGCTTTTTGTACTCCTCCGGCCAGAGGTACTTCATGCAGAGATCCTCCAGCTCGCACTTCATGGCGCCCATGCCGAAGCGATGCGCAAGAGGCGCATAGATATCCAGCGTCTCGCGGGCCTTGCGTATCTGCTTTTCCTCGCTGCAATACTGGAGGGTACGCATGTTGTGCAGTCGGTCATTGAGCTTTATTATGACCACCCGGATATCGTTTGCGATGGCAAGGAACATCTTGCGGAAGCTCTCCGCCTGTATGTCCTCGCGGCTTATCATCTCGTTCTTCCCGGTTTTGGTAAGCTTTGTTACGCCGTCCACCATGCCGGCGATATCCTGTCCAAACATGGACGCGAGCTTTTCGTAGGTTATATCCTTGCCGTCCTCTATAACGTCATGCATGAGACCGGCCAGTATGGTATGGCTGTCCATACCCATATTGGCCAGCATTATGGCCACGCTTTCCGGATGGGTATAATAGGGCTCTCCGGAATGGCGGGTCTGATGGGCATGGACCCCCTTGGTAAACTCAATAGCCCGGTCAAGCGTCTGCATTTCCTCCGGCGTGAATGTCTTTGAACAGATTTCCCTGAGCTTTTCCATATTGCCCCTCCTTTCGGCCTCACTTCCCTGACGATTGAAATAATAATAGAAATCAACGGCCTGCACCGTTGATTTCATAAAGTGCTGTTAAATTAGTACACTATTGCGGAATACACATCGTAACCCTTCAGGTTATCTCTGCCTCCGCACTCGGAGGCAAGCTCTATCGCAAAGCGCGCGCCTACCACCTCTCCGCCCATTTCCTCGACGAGCTTGGCGGTGGCAAGGCAGGTGCCGCCGGTGGCCAGCAGATCGTCCACCACTACTACCTTTTGCCCGGGCTTTATGGCGCCCACATGTATCTCAAGTGAATCGGTGCCGTACTCGAGGGCGTACTCATAGCGCAGTGACTCGCAGGGGAGCTTGCCGGGCTTTCTTGCCAGCACCAATCCGGCGTTCAGGGCGTAAGCCAGTGCAGAGCCTACTACGAAGCCCCTTGCCTCCGGGCCTACTACCAGATCTACCTGTTTGCCCTCAAGGCTCTTTGCCAGTTCATCTATGAGCTGCCTGAATGCCTCCGGGTCCTGGAACAGAGTAGTAACATCCCGGAAAAGTATGCCGGGCTTGGGAAAATCAGGGATAGAGCGCACAGCAGTCTTAAGATCCATGTTTATTGTTCCTCCAGTCATTGCGTATGGCAGATGTTTTGTTTGTTATTGTTCCCGAGACCTGAGTCTTTGGGCAGCGGCATATGTTGGGCTTTCCATAAGATCCCGCTGGGGCGGATCCTTTATAAGTCGTATGCCTTCGTTTGTATCGATGAAATCCAGCTCCTCCATAACCCGTTCGCCCAGCCTCGCCATTCGGACAGGCGTCTTTGTTACGGCGGCGAGGTAATCTATAAGCTCCTCACGGTTGAAAAACCGTCTTTCCGATGAGCGTAGCGCCCTGTAATATGCCGCTATATCCCGTCTCTCCAGCGCAAGAGATGCAAAGCAGTCCATAGGGTATGCCCTGCCCGGTATTATCTCAGCATGCGGCGCAAGGGCTCCAAGCCTTTCGGTAAAGCCAGCGTCAATGCTGTCATACATCAAAACGCTGCTGAAGCGGGACATATCCAGCGAGTCTATCACCGGGCCGAAAACAGCCGTATGATAGCCGCAGGGGAAGGCTCTGTTGCGGCCGAAAACCATATCCAGCCTTCTGAAAAGCCCTTTATCCGCCAGCTCCTTCATAAGGTCAACTGCGCCCTTTTCGGTGAAGCAGAGTATCATTGTCCCCGCTATGGAGTCTGTCAGCAGCTTTTCAAGGCCGCGGGCCTTTTTTTCGCCCGTATCGATGCCACAACCTGTATTATACAATATATTCTCGGAGAATGCATCAATAAATTTTTCTCCCCTGTCCTTCATAAAGGCTTCGGGATCCTCTATGGGTGCTGGGCGCATATCACAAACGCGGAGCTGCACCGAGCGCATGCCGTTCCACTTGTTTATTATCGGCGTGTATATGGCGTCGCAGCGGCCCATATCCGCCAGCTCCACAAACTGATGCCCCTTTGAAAAGGCCACAAGATCTACGTACCTGTCGTCTTTTACGGCGGTAGCCTTTATATGATTGCCGCTGCTGCCTATGCGCCTGAGTCCCCGCAGCAGCATGCCGTCCGTCCTGAATAACGGCTCCGGATTGCCCTCCCCAAACGGGGCCAGCAGCTCCAGCTCCTCCACCATGGGAAGCGTAAGCTCGGAAAGCTCTATCTCCGCCTCGTAGCTTCTCCTGGGTATAAACAGTTCCTGATCCACGGTGCTCCTGAAGGTCCCGTCCAGTGCCTGACGGAATTCCTCAAAATCCTTCTCCGGCATGGTGACGCCAGCTGCATACGCGTGGCCGCCAAAGCGGGTGAAAAATCTGTTGTTGGCGTTGAGGGCCTGATACAGGTCAACCCCCGGCACAGACCTGGCGGAACCCGTCAGCACTCCGTCTTTTTCGGAAAAGAGCAGCGTTGGTCGGTAATACCTTTCGGCTATCCTTGCTGCGGCAATACCTATTACGCCTGGATTCCAGTCCGGGGATTTGAGCACTATGGAGCGGCCTTTTGTAAGATCCAGCTGTTCCACCATCTCCGCTGCGGAAGCTATTATGTCCCCCTCCTCCGTCTGACGGCGGCGGTTCAGCTCGTCCAGAAGCTCGGCTGCCTGCTGAGCCTTTTGGGTATCATGGGTGCAGAGCAGTTCCACGCATATACCGGCGTCCTCCATTCTGCCCGCCGCGTTGAGCCTCGGCCCGAAGCCGAAGGAGAGGTCCCGGGATATGAATGCATCGCTCTTGTCGTTCACTACGCGGCCCAGCGCCTTTATGCCCTGGGAGCAATCGCCCTTATTTATCATATCCAGCGCCACGGCAACTATGGCCCGGTTTTCACCGAGCAGCGGCACTACGTCAGTCATTGTGGCTATGCCTGCCTGAGGGAGGTAGCGTTTGGCGGCTTCCCGGCCTATAAGGCCCTCCGCAAGCTTCCACGCTATGCCCGCGCCGCATATGTCGCCGTTAGGGTATTTATCGTCCTCCCGGGTATGGCACACCACGGCGCAGCAGTCCGGTATTCTGCCGTCACAGCGGTGATGATCCGTCACCACCACGTCCATTCCCAGCTCCCGGCATCTGTCTATCTCGCCGTATGCCTTTACGCCGTTATCCACGGTAACTATGATCTGTACGCCCATTTTGTGCAGCCGCTCCACGGCCGGAATGTTAAGGCCGTAGCCCTCGTCGTGCCGCGATGGTATATCGTATATCACATCTGCACCCATACTCTTGAGGCAGTCGTAAAGTATTGAGGTGGCGCATACGCCGTCCGCGTCGTAGTCGCCGTACACGCATATCTTTTCGCCAGCTACAGCCCGCTTTATGCGTTCCAGCGCCTTATCCATATCCTTCATGAGAAGAGGATCCAGAAACTGCCCCTCCCCCGGGTGCAGGAAAAGCTCCATCGCCTCCCTGTCACGCGCCCCGCGGGCGTACAAAAGCGAAGCAAGCCGCGGAGATATCCCCTCGGCATTGGGTATATCGTTATTTATTTGTGATAATTCATAAATCAGCATACCGTAATTTTACACCCCGCGCAGCGCATTTGGCAAGGCGCAGGCCCCCGGCATGCCTCGAAATTGTGGCGGCTATTTCAGCATTTGCAGTACCATTACGCTGAGCAGACCGCTTACTGCCCCAATAGCTATATCAGAGAGCAGCGCTATGCTCACGTACAGCGTGCCCGCAACGGCGGAAAACACTATGAACGCCAGTACAGCGTAAAGCGTACCCGCCAGCGCCCCATACAGCCACAGCCGCTTTTTGCACCGGCGGACCGCTATAAGCCCTGCCGCCGCCGCGCATATCACCTTTATGACCGTGGTAAAAAGGCCCATTGTGGATACCTGCAAAAGTTCCTCTTTGAGTGCGACGGCATACAGTACCACCAGCACAAAGCTTATTATGACGCCGAGCAAAGCGCTCTTTCCCACCTCCAGCGCCATATTGGCCTGCTTTTGCGTCGCCCTTGCCGTTCGCATGCACATATACCCCCTATCAAGTATACAGATATATATGCAAAGGCACAAAAAAATATGCCCGGTAAAAAACCGGGCATATTGTAGCTTTTTAGCTTGTTTTAGTTTGCCTGATCCTCTATGGTGTTCTCTACGGGAGAATCCTCTACGGAGGCTATGGCGCCGCGAATGAATACCAGACGTACCTTGTCGGGACCGACGGAGATAGTCACAACGTCGTCCTTTATGGCGGTGATTGTGCCGTAGATGCCGCCGATCGTACGTACACGGTCGCCGGGCTTGAGATTAGCCAGCATGTCCTTTATCTTCTTTTCCCTCTTGCGCTGGGGGATTATCATGACTGCGAAAAGCGCAATCATGAGAATGATCAGCATACCGCCGTTGCTCATAAAGCCTTGAATGCCACTTACTACCTGAGTATTCATTATTTACCTTCCTTATCTTTATTGCGGCAAGGCCGCCAATTTTTGCTCTCCAACCATTTTATATAAAATGGTTTCCTGCGTCAAGGTATTTATTCTCCATTAGGCAAATTGTCACAATTGCCCAGGGGTTTTATATTTCATTCTGCCGCTTTGCCGCCCTGTATTTTTTGATGAATTTCGACGGGTGGTAGGAAAGCTTCGCTTTGCGCAGCCCCTCCAGGCCCATGTCCTCCTCACGGTTTATGTACTTCACGTCGTTCAGAAGATTGGCCGCCATCTGCTGGTTTATCAACGGATACAGGCCCGGCACTTCCGCCTCAGCCTTTTCAAAGTAAGTCACCGCCATATCCTTCCATGGCTTATCCGCCACGGAAAAGGCCTTTATTTCGCCGTTTATCCTTATTCCGCCGCAGAGAAGGTCCAGCTCCATCATGTTGGAAAGGGCGGTGCGTATGGCATCCAGTTCCCATTCTATGGATAGAGAGTCGTTCTCGTCCTTATTGGAGGCCCACTGTTCGTAAAGGTCTATGCACTCTTCAATATTCTCCGGCCCCAGCGTCACAAACTCAAAGCTTTCGCTCTGCTCTAAGCGGTTTATGAAATTGCGCTTCGCGTGGTATTTTTTGCCGGGCAGGTCTCTGAGATCCTCCATATCATAGACGTAATCGAAGTTGTCCCTGTCCTCCTCAAGCTCGAAGCCCGCCATTCGGAACTGCTCCGCATACTGCTCTGCTATGCCAACGAACAGGGGCTTTACTCCATTATTCACCATATACTGCTCCGCCCTGACTATGGCCCTGCCATAATCCGCCGGGTCAAGGCATACCGGCGCCATCATATACATTGGCGCGCCGGGAAAGCTGCAGCGGCTGTACATCACACCGTCCTCAAAGGCTATTGTTATTTTTCCTCTTGCACCCCACACCATGTAGCTTGTGAAGGTGAATTCAGAGCTGAAGAGCCCGGCGCTTTTGGTGTACCTCTCCACCTCCCGCCGCATATCCACGGTCACTTCCCTGAATTCGAGTGTTTCTTGTTTAATGCTTATATTTTCCATATTCTCATATTACTCTACCGGCACGATAAGTTTCAACCTTTAATTTTTATTTTGCCCATTACAAAAGCCCCGAAAAAAATCGGGGCCTCAGAGTGTCAAAAAAGTGGCTGAACGCCACTTTTTTGAGTTTTACGGGTTTTGCCTCTCGCATTCGCTCCCGGGCGGCAAAATCCGCAAAGTACGAAAACCTCTGGGTTTTCATCCGTTCTGACGCACATGTCGTCAGAGCCGGATTAAACATAAGGGGCTGCGGCCCCTTATCAACCCTGGGGTTTTTTGACAGACTGAAGCCCCGAAAAAAATCGGGGCCTGCTTTTTTCTTTTGCCGTGGTCAGCGCATTATCTGATATGTGGCGTCTACCGTGGCCGTCACCTTTATGGTGGGCATTACGGTCTGCGCTTCGGTCAACGCGTCCTCCGCGGGCGCCGCCGTAGCCTGCGGCTTGAGGGTTCTATTGGTATTGTCGTATACCACCGCGCTGTCTGCGCCGCCGTTTTCATCTATGGAGATGGGCAGGTTTGTCAGGCGCACTCCCGCACCGGCGGCTATTGCCCTGGCCTTTGCGCCCGCCGACTCTACCGCCATGCCTAACGCCTGAAGGTATGCCTCGGAGTCGTCCTCTATGGAGTATTTTGGGCCGGATACGTCGCTCGCGCCGGCGGCAACAGCTTCGCTTATAAGGCTCCCCAGCACATCCATGTCCCTGACCTTGACGTTCACGGTGTGGTATACCTCATAGCCCACCACCTTGGAGGTATTCTTGCTGTAATCCCTGACCTCGTTTATATTGAGATAGCCGGTCTCGATATCCTCCTCCGCTATGCCCCTGGCCTTTATTACTTCAAGCACTGCCTCCATCAGCTTCGCGTTATTCTGCTGCGCCTCGGATACGTCCTTTTCCTGGGCCCTTACGGTAAAGCCCACCTTGGCAATGTCCGGCTTTATACTTACGGTGCCGGTGCCGGTCACCCTTACGGTGCTTCTGGTGTCATAATATCCGTCGGTGCTCTGAGTCGATGCCACTATATTCTTTTGCTCCTCTATCTGGTCCTGGCTCCTGCAGGCGGCGGCCGAAAGGGCCAACATTGCTATGCAGAGCACTATTGCCGCTATCCTTACTTTCTTATTCATTTTCATTGTCACTTTTACCGTTACTCCTTTTTCTCGGTATTTTCTTTCTTATTTCTTATTGGCGCTGAGCTTTTCCATGCGTTCCCGCCGCTCCTGCGCCTTTGCCTCGCGCTTTACGGCATTCCTGGCTTTCCCCTTCTTTATGAGCTTCACTACGAGCACAACTATCGCGGCCAGCACCGCGATCACCAGTATCGCGGGTATTGCGCATACTATGGCTACCAGTGCGTTCTCGAGGAATACACCTACCGCCACGAAGCTCTCCGAAAGCCCCGCGGACATACGCTCGCCCATGCCTTCCTTTGCGGCAGGGCCTTTGGTGAGTCGGTTCTCGTTGATAGTCACATAGACCGTGGTATAGTCCACCAGGTCGTCATAGCGGCGGAGCTGCGTCGTGTACTGCTCTATCTCGAGCGTCGTCTCGGATATGGCCTTTTCAAGCTCTACCAGATCCTCCATATTGCCGGTGGTCTTCATTATTTCCTTGAGCCTGTCAAGCTGATCCCGAAGCACGCCCAGGCGGGTCTCGGTATCAAAGTAGTTGAGGGTTATATCCTCGGTATCGCAGTTGCTGTAGGTTATCTCGCCGGTACCCTGGGTAAAATCTACGAATTCCTTGACCTTGGCGGTAGGAATGCGGAACGTCAGGTTGGCAGTGCGGCCATAGTCGGAGTACGTCTCGGGCTTTGTGCCGCTCACGCTGGAGGACTGCACATAGCCGCCGAGCTGCGCCGCCTTGTCCTGAAGCTGCTTGAAGTGGCTATCGAACTCGTCGGTCCGCATCTCAAAGGAATATGTGGTGATTATCTTGTGATTGCCGTAGTTCGGGTCGGAAGCGCCCGCGTCATAGCCGCCTGCGGCAGCTTGGTAATCTGAGTCTGTTTGGGGGGCTTCAATGGTTGGCGCCGCCTCTGACGCCGCCATCATGGGAGCTTCTTCCTCCCAGGCATAGTCATTCGCACTGCTCGCCTGCTTCGTATTCATAAATGAGGGCGAGCCGGCGCAACCCGCGATCAGCATAAGCACGAGCAGCGCACATACTGTTATCCTTAACCTTTTCATCATGATAAATACCTCCGTTGTAAGCTTATGTGGGGCTTTATGCCGGTTCCGATTCTCTTATGCCTATAAGACGTACAGGCAGGCGAAATGGTTGCGTTTTTTTGAACATTTTTCTAAAATAATTATATCAGGCGCTGCCGCCGCACTCAAGCGCTCCTTCGCTCCCGCACACCTATTATGACGCCGCATATTATGAGCAGCGCGCCTATTACGCTCATGAGCGTTATGGGCTCATGCAGGAACAGTGCGCCCGTTATAAGCGTTACAAACGGGTTTACATAAATATAGGTGTTCACCTTCACTATGCCGAGCCTGCGGGTCGCCATGTTCCATGTAGTGTAGCTTATCCCGCTGCCGAGTATGCCGAGGAACGCTATGCTAAACAGCTTGCGCGGGTCCGCAAGCTCATACAGCGGCATATTCAGCTCCCCCGTAAAGCATGCAAGCGGCAGCGTGGTCAGTATTGCGAAAAAGGTCATTCGGCGCATAAGGAAAAAGCTCGAAAACCTGTGTACATAGCGCGTCATCATCACGGAGTACAGCGCCCAGAATATCGCGGCGGCTATGGACAGCATATCACCCAGCGGATTGAATTTCAGCACCACTGTCCCGTTGAACACCACCAGCGCCACGCCCACAAGGGCGATGAGCGAGCCGTACACCGTATTCCTCCTGAGCCTGTTCCCTTTTGTAAAGAAATGCGCCAGCACGGCAGTCCATATGGGCGCCGAAGCTACGAGTATGCTTACGTTTGACGCAAGGGTATACCTGAGGGCATTATTTTCGCACAGGAAATACGCCGTATCCGCAAAGAGCGACATGAAAAACATACCGAGGTTGTCCTTTGCCGTGGTCTTTTCCGTCTTTGGATACATACACCACAGCACGGCATATGCCACTAAAAAGCGCATCAGCATTATCTGCAAGGGCGTAAATACGCTGAGCAGCGTTTTACTGAATATAAAGGTGCTGCCCCATACGCATATGGTGGCAAGCGCTATAAGGTGGCCGCTTAGCCCTTCCGTCCCCTTTTTGCCGCATTCCATGGGCATTTCTCCTTGTCGGTTGGTAAAACCCGCTGTTTTTGCAGTATTATATCACAGCCCTTATTATTTCGCTTTACTTTTCGCGAAAAAAACAGTAAAGTAGTATTTGGTGGCGGTTCGGCATAGCTGACTTACGAAAATATTTTCGTATGTTCCGGCACTTTTTTCCGGGCCGAAAGCCACTGTTTTTACGCGTTAATAAACCTTTTTAGGGAGGATATTTATAAAGTGGGTATTTTCTCTGTAATTTCACTTCTGGGCGGACTTTCCATATTCTTATATGGAATGGACATTATGGGGGACGGCCTCAAAAGCAGCTCCAGCAAAGCCCTTAAAAGCATGCTGGAAAAGGTCACCCACAGCGCGGTGCTGGGTATGCTCACGGGCACCCTCGTAACCAGCGTCATACAAAGCTCCACCGCCACAATAGTGCTTACCGTGGGCCTTTTGAGCGCCGGGATACTCAACCTTCGCCAATCCATAAGCATAGTCATGGGCGCGAACATCGGCACCACCGTCACGGCGCAGATAATCCGCCTTATGGATATAAACTCAAGCGGCGCGGCATTCATCGAGATATTCAAGCCCTCCACATTGGCGCCACTCGCCGTGCTTGGCGGAATAATACTTCTCAAATTCGTCAAAAGCCAAAAAACAAAGGGCATCGGCATGATGCTCATGGGCTTCGGCATTCTGTTCACCGGCCTTATGGGAATGACAGAGGCTGTATCGCCACTGTCCGAATCCCAGGCATTTACGGATGTTTTGCAGAAATTCTCCGATGTGCCGATACTTGGCATACTTACCGGTCTTATAACCACCTTTATCGTGCAGAGCTCTTCCGCCGTGATAGGTATGGTTCAAGCGCTTTCATCTACCGGCGCTTTCACCTTCCAGACCGTGTATCCCCTTATAATAGGCATCAACCTTGGCACCTGCATAACTACCGCCATTGTCTGCTCCATAGGAACAGACAAGGACGCCAAGCGCACCGGCATTGCACACATATTATTCAACTGCATCGGCACGGTGCTGTTTATGGCGGCAATACCCCTGCTGCACCACGCCGGGGCGCTGAACTTCATATGGGGCAAGCCTATGAACAGCGGCGGAATAGCAAACTTTACTACCATTTTCAATCTGGTGACAGCGCTGGCGCTGCTTCCCTTCACAAACCAGCTTGTAAAGCTGACTACCCTCATCGTAAAGGACTCCCCGGACGATACGGAGGATTTCTATCCCGAAATGCGCACCCTGGACGAGAAGCTGTTCATATCCCCCGCCCTTGCCCTTCATCAGGTGAATATAGCTGAAGCCAGCATGGGCAGGCTCGCCCGCAAAAACTTCAACCGAAGCATAGATCAGCTCGTATCCTACGATCCTGAGCGCAGCGCAAAAATATCCTCTGTGGAGGACAGGCTGGATGGCTTTACCGACGCCGCAGAGAACTACCTTATAAAGCTTTCCAACCATATCGACAGCACGGAGGACAACAACGAGTTGAACCTCCTGCTTCAGGCCGTTACCGACTTTGAGCGCATAGGCGATTACGCGACGAACATAGACGACCTGAGCGCCCGCCTCGTCGCGGACGGACATGCCTTCTCGGAGACCGCAAAGAAGGAGCTGAAGATACTCTCCTCCGCGCTTACCGAGATAATCGACCTCACCGTGGAGGCCTTCGCCAACGGCGACGAGTCCATAGCAAGGCGCATAGAGCCTCTTGAGGAGGTCATCGACGAGATGGTGGCAACGCTTAAGGACAGGCATATCGAGCGGCTAAAGAACGGCTCCTGCACCATAGGCGCGGGCCTGGTGTTCATAGAGGTTCTGACCCATATGGGCCGCGCCGCCGACCAGTGCTCCAGCATAGCGGTGTTCCTGCTGGGCCGCCACAACGAGGAGATACTGAGCAACCATCACGCCTACCTGCACGAGCTGCACAAGGGCAACGACGCCTACTACGCCTCCGAATTCGAGGCGAGGCGCAGGGAGTTCCTCGACCCCATAGAGGCACTGTAAGCGGTCATAAAAACGGAATCGATTTATGATCGAGCGAGGAAGCCCGGGCAGAAAGCTGTTCGGGCTTTTCTCATCGCTCACAAAGGCTACGGCAGGATCGTCCACAGGTCTTATGGTTTAATTTGAACGCGCAAACAGAACGGTAGATTGGTATTTAGTACAAAGAATTTGTATGGAAAGAGAAATGATAAGAAAAGCCGAAAAAAAGGATATATCAAGAATCGCTGAGATACTTGTTTTTGATAAGAGGATAAAATACCGTCCCATCTTTAAGGATGATGCTTACTGCTTTGGAAAGCTGCAGATCCTTGCCGTTTCAGAGCAATATGGTGCATCTGATGCTCTTGAAAGCATACTCGTTTATGATGACGGGATCGTCAAGGGACTGATCCGCATTGAAAAAAGCGAAATTGTCGAACTGTATGTGGACTATTTCTTTCAGAATCAGGGGATCGGATCATCTTTGATCGAATTTGCAAAGAACAACTATCCGATCACCTTCCTTTGGACGCTTGAGAAAAATAATGAAGCGATACGCTTCTATGAAAAACATGGTTTTCATCTTACAGGAATGAGGAAGCCCGTGGAAGGAACCAAAGAGTACGAAGTGATGATGAAGCGGTAAATTCCCTTTTGCCGAACCGGTAAAGCCCCTTTTTGCGCCGCATATCCTTTTTACATACTCTATACTTGAGCCTATATCCTTTTCATAAGGGGTGGGAGCTCGTAAAGCGACCTTATCTCGTAGTCCGGGCGCACGTCCTCCTCGTCAGGCATATCGTCGCGGTTGAACCATATGGTGGTTATTCCGGCGTTTTTGCCGCCCTGCATATCGGCCGAAAGGCTGTCGCCCAGTATGGCGGTATGCGTTTTGTGGAAGTTGGGGATCCTTTCAAAGCACTTTTCAAAGTACTCCGGTTCAGGCTTGCGGCCTCCTATTTCCTCGGAAATAAACATGCCGTCAAAGTATTTTTCTATTCCGGCGCTGTCTATGCGGCTGTGCTGCACCTTTGCTATTCCGTTTGAGGCAAGATACAGCCTGTATTTACCGTAAAGCTCCTCGAGCATATCCTCGGCCCCCTCTACGAAATAGTGGCCTATCGCCAGCAGCCCCTCGTATACCTCGGCGGTCTTTTCGGGGGATACGGTTATTCCGAACTCGTCAAAGAGCTGCCTGAAGCGGCTGACCTTCACCTCCGCCATAGTGATCTGCCCCTTTTCAAGGCACTTCCAGTGGGCCAGGTTTATCACGCTATAGCGGCTGAGAAGCTCTTCCGTAGGCTCAATGCCCATGGCCCTGAGGGCGCCCGCAAGCGCGGGGCCCTCGGCCTTGTTAAAATCCAGTATAGTGTTGTCCAGATCGATAAGAAGCGTATCTATCATATACGTCTTACTTGCTCATCGCCCTTTCGGCTGCGGCTACTACGTTTTCTACCGTGAAGCCGAACTCCTTAAAGAGTACGCCTACGGGGGCGGAGGCGCCAAAGTGGTCTATGGTGACGGTCTCGCCGTCCAGCCCGATATACTTATACCAGCTCATGGCACAGCCCGCTTCTATAGCCACTCTCGCCCTTACCGAGCCGGGCAGCACGCTCTCCTTATACTCCGCGCTCTGCCTGTCGAATATATCAGTGCAGGGCATTGATACCACGCGAACTTTTTTACCCTTGGCAAAAAGCTCGTCTGCCGCCTTCATGGCTAGCTCCACCTCGGAGCCGCTGGCCATGAGTATCACGTCGGGCTTTTCGCTGCCGCGCAGTATGTAGCCGCCCAGCATGGCTTTCTTCACATCCGTCTCCTCAAGCTGGGGCAGGTTCTGGCGGGTAAGCGCCAGGGCGGTGGGCATAGTGCCGGACAGGGCGGCAATATAGGCCGCGGCGGTTTCCTTCTTGTCCGCGGGGCGGAACAGGTTTGTATCGGGTATAGCCCTTATGGAGGCAAGGTGCTCAATAGGCTGATGGGTAGGGCCGTCCTCGCCTACGCCTATGCTGTCGTGTGTAAGTATGTACAGCACAGGCAGCTTCATAAGCGCCGCCATGCGCATTGCGGGCTTGAGGTAATCCGAGAACACCATAAAGGTGGCGCAGTATGGGCGCAGCCCGCCATAGAGCATCATGCCGTTGCAGGCCGCCGCCATGGCAAATTCGCGTATGCCGAAGTGTACGTTCGAGCCGTCCCTGTCGTTCTTGGAATAATAGGGCTTGCCCTTTAGCTCGCTCTTGTTCGAGGGAGCCAGATCGGCGCTGCCGCCAAAGAGGTTGGGCATGTATTCTGCCGCAAGGTTGAGTATATCGCCGCTGGTGGCGCGGGTGGCCATTGGCTTTTCGGCGGCGGTCAGCCTGGGATCGTTGAGCAGCTCCTCTGGCAGCTTACTGTCGTGCCACCTCACCCATTCGGCATACAGCTCGGGGTACGCGGCCTTGTAGCCCTCGAACATCCTGTCGTACTCCTCCTCGGCCTTTGCATAGCCCCGGCCCAGCTCCTCAAAGTGCGCATATACTTCGCCGGGTACCTCAAAGGGCGCATAATCCCACTGATAAAACTCCCGCATGGACTTGAGGGCTTCCTCCCCCAGAGGCTCGCCGTGGGCGCTGGCCTTGCCCTGCTTAGCTGTGCCATAGCCTATCTCGGTGTTCACGATTATGAGAGAGGGATGTTCGGTGTCCGCCTTAGCATTGTCGAGAGCGGCCTGTATAGCGTCCATATCCTCGCCGGAGGCTACCTCCTGTACCTGCCAGCCGTAAGCCTCAAACCTCGCCTTCACGTTCTCGCCAAAGGTGGACTCTATGCGGCCCTCTATGGTTATATGGTTGCGGTCGTAGATCAGTATCAGCTTGCCGAGGCCCATGGTGCCTGCCATGGAAGCGGCCTCGGAAGCAACGCCTTCCTGAAGGCAGCCGTCGCCGCAAAGGGCGTAGGTGTAATTGTCAACTACCTTGTAGCCGTCGCGGTTGAAGTGGGCGGCAAGCCGGCTTTCTGCCATGGCCATGCCTACCGCTATGGCGATGCCCTGCCCAAGAGGGCCGCTGGTAGTTTCAACGCCCTTGGTGTGGCGGTACTCCGGGTGACCGGGGGTAAGGCTGCCCCACTGGCGGAAGTTCTTTAAATCCTCGATAGTCAGTCCGTAGCCAAAGAGATGCAGCAGAGAATACTCCAGCACGGAAGCGTGGCCAGCGCTGAGCACAAACCTGTCCCTGCCCTGCCACTCAGGATCCTTTGGGTTATGCTTCATCTGCTTCCACAGTGTGTACGCCATGGGCGCAGCGTCGATGGCAAGGCCGGGGTGGCCGCTCTTTGCCTTCTCAACAGTCTCCGCCGCCAGAAAGCGTATGCTTTTTACAGAAAGCTCATCGATCTTATTCATGTTGCGTTCCTTTCTTTATTTACGAGTATTTTATCTGTTCAATAGCTGCTTTATTATCTCCGCAGGCTCCGTAACGCCGGACTGATAAAGCTCCATGACGTCTTCAGAGCATATGGCGCCGATCTCAAGGTTTATCACCGAAACCGCACCCGTTGTGGTAAGCTGCTCCGCAAGCTTCAGCATATCCTCTGCAGCCTCGTTCATGTTCACGCCCACGCAGACTCCCATGAGCCAGTGATCCTCTATCATGAGGGGTACCAATTCCTCATTAAGCTCCGCGCATATCACCTCCACGGAGTCGTTGCGGTTAGCCGCCTTGAGCGCCGCATAAGCCGCCTTGGCAAGCTCCGCGTTCTCAGCGTATATGGTATCCAAAAGACCTACGGGTATTTCCGCCAGCGCCCTTTCCGTCCATTTTTCCGGTGTTCCCATGCCGGTGCCGAAAAAATACGTGCCCTTATCCTGCAATTTTCCTTCGACTACCATCTCCTGCTGTATCTTGTATCCAGCTTCGTTATCGCTCGCAAACAGAGACAGTGTGCGCACCGGAAAGCAGTGTGACGGATAGCTGTACAGCACCTCCCATGAAGCCATTGCCACAGCATCGCCGTCGAAGGTGACGCCAGAGGTATTTTCGGGTATTATATGCGGCTTGTCCGTCAATATTACCGCCGGGCCGGATATTTCCGGTACGTCGCCGGGCTGAGGCATATATACCAGCGATACGCCTTCCTTTGCCGCCTCCATGTTTTTCTGCTCTTGAGTAAGCTCCGGCTCCGGGGTAGCGTTGGAGCTGGTCACCTGTACATTTTCCCCTATTGGTTCCGGTGTGGGCTCCGGTGTCTTCTCAGGTATCTCGGTCTGCTCAAAATCGCCGCCTGCGGCTTCTTCAACTATCTTCTGAAACTCCTCGCTGGCGTTCACCATGGCGTAGCGCACCTTTATCTTGGCTATGCTCTGGTTCATCTTATCGCTTATGGCGGGGTTGGGGCTCATCTGCATGAGACTTATAGCTATGAGTACCGAAAGTGCCGCAACGGAAATTATGGCTATCCACGTGCCCTTTTTCATTTTTCTGTCCCCTCCATGCCGTCGTTGTCATACACGGTGGCCCAGCCTTCCTTAATGCTCTTGCGCAGCATATAGCCCTCTGTTCCCCAGTAGCTGACCTTGGCCCATTTGCCGTCCTCGCCCAGCCCTTCCTCCAGCAATACTATCGTGCTGTGGCGGGCTACCTTGTATATCTTATCGGCCTTGGCATCTGGTTCGGCATAAAGATACTGTGTGCCAGCGACATAATAGCCATCTGGTATGGACTGCATCACACCCTTCTCGTAGGTTATAAAGCAGCGGCGCACATAACCCTCCCGTCCGTCCGCCGTTACCTTTACCCAGGGGTCGCCCTCCTGCAATACGGTAAGCTCGGTATCCCTCCTGAGTGTCTTTATGAGCTTGTCGTTAGTGCCGTTGCCGGTACGCATTTGTGCCCCTTCAACAGTTATCCATGCCTTGCGGTCCTCGAGGGGCTCATTGTCGTATATATTAGTCTGGAAATCCCTGTACTCCTCAAATTTCATATCCGTCTTGAGCGAGGAAGCCAGGCCGCTCCTTGCCTTGCCTGCCGTCACCTTTACCGTAGTCCCGAAGGGTGCGTTGTAGTATAACCACTTTGCGTCTTCCACGTAAAGCCGCACACAGCCGTGGGAACCGTTTGTGCCAAGGTTGTTGAAGGCGAATTTTTTCAGCGTAGACGTGTCCCGCGATGAGAACATTATGGAATGGAAATATACGCCGCCTACTATCTGCGTCCAGTATCTGGCATACTCATTATTGAAGGCCGCGAACTTTCCGAAGCGCTCCCTTCCGCCTATCTTCCACGTGCCGCTTGGGGTGGGCGATGCGGGCTCGTCCCCCTTGGGCTGCGTTTTGCCGGTGGTACAGACAAAACGGCGTACGATCCTCGTGTACTCGCCGTCGTCGTCCTTCTGGTATACCGTCACCACCTGGTTGGTGGTATCCAGCACTATATAATACTTGTTCGGGTCATTATTCTGCATTTCGTCCCGTGCAAAAGCGGCGCCGGGCAGCAGCATCAGCACAGCCATTGCTGCAAGCAGCGCGGTTTTGAATCTTTTGGAAAGCATAGATTCCTCCGATAGTAAAGTCCAGCATATTATATTATATTATATTGTATTTATCCCTTTTCGCCAATAATCAATTTTATGTGCCTTTTCCATACAAAAAGGTCACATTCCTCCCGATTGCATATCCGGCCGTTATGTGGCATAATTGACTTGGTATTTTATTTATCCTCCGGGAGGCAAGATATGGCTATACTCAACAAATTAGGCAGCATCGCCCGCAACGTATCCGGCAGGACCGGAAACATGCTGGAGGTGAGCAAGCTCAACGCCCTGATACGCAGCAGCGAGGACGACATTGAAGAGCTGAAGCAGCAGCTTGGCGAATACTTTTACGGCAAGTACGCCGCCGGGGTAATACTGGACGGCGACGCTACGGAAATATGTAAAAAGATCCAGGCGGCATATACAGAGATAAAGGCCAACAAGGCCGAGATAAACAGCATAAAGGCCGCAGCAAGGGAGGCAGAAAACGAAGCTGCCGAGGAAGCCGAGGCAAAGGCACAGATCAAGCTCCAGTCCAAGGAACTGTACGGCGAATTCGTAAACGCCGCCCGCTCCGTTTCCGGCTCAGTCACCTTATGCCCTATGTGCGGCGCATCGGTAACAGACGGCTCCCGCTTCTGCGGCAATTGCGGCACGAAACTCTGCTGATAAAAATAAAAAAGGGCGGCTCACACCAGCCGCCCTTTCAGTCTGTCAAAAAACCCCAGGGTTGATAAGGGGCCGCAGCCCCTTATGTTTAATCCGGCTCTGACGACATGTGCGTCAGAACGGATGAAAACCCAGAGGTTTTCGTACTTTGCATTCGGTGCTGACCGCGCCATAGGCGCAAGCACCGGATGAAAAAAACTCGAAAAAGTGGCGTTTAGCCACTTTTTCGACAGCCTCAAAGGGCGGCTCACCAGCCGCCCTTTTATTATTTGCGCTTTTACTTATCCTCAACCTCTACTATCTGGGCTTCGGGGGCGTTCTTCTTTACGCTCTCTATGCCGTTCATGCAGGAAGCTTTTGCTTTGTAGCCCTCGGATACGGCTATTATCTCGCCGTTTCTCGCCTTGAGGCGGAAACGGAACTCGCCGGCCTTGTCGGCATATACTTCAAACTTGGGATGGGTAAGCTTCTCAAAGCCTTCCACCGTCTGGTCCTCTATGCCGCCTTCACAGCACTTGCGTACGCTTTCTATGCCGTTGAGGCATGTGTCCTTGCTTTTGTAACTCTCGGAAGTGGCTATCACCTCGCCGTTTCCCGCCTTAAGATTGAATACAAAACCCGTCTTGGTGGCCTTTACTACAAACTTGCCCATTTATAACTGCTTCCTTTCTAATAATGCCGCATAAACGGCCTATTTACTATACAGAACAAGGATATATTATCCGTGCGGCTATGTCAATATAAATGCCCATAGCGCTTTATTTTTTTAGGCGCGCCTCAAAATTTTTGGCGTTATTTAAGTTGCTTTAGGTTTGCCGCCGGTGTATAATTTAATGGAGTGAAAATAGCCGGAAAACAGCAGAAATTTCACCCTTACACAATTTTTTATCTTATAAACCAAAACAATATAAACAAACAAGGAGATGCCTAATGAAGTACGATCGTATTTACAATTTCTCTGCCGGTCCCTCCATTCTTCCCGAAGAAGTGCTGGAAAGCGTCCGCGATAACCTCATGAACTATGAGGGTTCCGGTATGTGCGTAATGGAGATGAGCCATCGCTCAAAGGTTTTCCAGAAAATAATCGACGAAGCCGAGCAGGATCTCCGTGACCTGATGAACATTCCCGACAACTACAAGGTGCTGTTCATACAGGGCGGTGCTACGCTCCAGTTTGCTATGATCCCCATGAACCTGATGAAGAACGGCGTAGCCTGCTATGTCGAGACCGGTGCATGGAGCAAAAAAGCCATCAACGAAGCCAAGAAGTACGGCGATGTGCATGTAGTGGCCTCCAGCAAGGACAGGAACTACGCCTATGTACCCGATTGCAGCAATCTGGATATCCCCGATAACGCCGATTACGTCTATATCTGCGAAAACGAGACCATCCACGGCGTGACCTGGCAGAAGCTGCCCAACACCAAGGGCAAGATTCTGGTATCCGACCAGTCCTCCATGTTCCTCTCCAAGCCCTGCAACGTGTCCGATTACGGCATGATCTACGGCGGCGTACAGAAGAACATCGGCCCCGCCGGCATGGTGATCTGCATCGTGCGCGAGGATCTTATCCGCGATGCCTCCGAGCTGCCCGTATGGGTACCCACCTACTGTGCATATTCCACCCATGCCAACAACGGCTCCATGTACAATACCCCCAACTGCTGGAGCATCTACGTATGCGGTCAGGTCTTTAAGTATCTTAAGAGGATAGGCGGCCTTGAGGTCATGAACCAGCGCAATATAGACAAGGCGAAGATCATGTACGACTTCCTCGACCAGTCCAAGATGTTCAAGGGTACCGTTGACAAGGAGTTCCGCTCCCTGATGAATATCCCCTTCGTAACCGAGAGCGCAGAGCTTGACGCCGAGGTAGTGGCCGCCACCAAGGCAGCCGGCTTTGACAACCTGAAGGGCCACAAGAGCGTCGGCGGTCTCCGTGCCTCCATCTACAACGCAATGCCCAAGGAGGGAGTCGAGGCTCTGGTCAGGTTCCTGTCCGAGTTCGAAGCTAACTACAAGAAGTAATTTTATAAAGGAGAGAATATCATGCGCATATTGGTAACTGACGGAATGGATAAGGACGCCCTCCAGACCCTCAAGAATAACGGTCACGAGGTCGTTGAACAGTTCTATGCCCCCGAGGAGCTTGGTGCAGCGCTGAAGGAGTTTGACGCCGTAGTAGTCCGCAGCGCTACTAAGGTACGCGCCAACCACATCGACGAAGCCAAGGGCGGCAAGCTGAAGCTGATCATCCGCGGCGGCGTTGGCGTTGACAATATCGACGTCAAGTACGCGGAAGCAGCCGGCATCACCGTAAAGAACACCCCCCGCGCCTCCTCCCAGTCCGTTGCGGAGCTGGCTATGGCCCATATGTTCGCCTGCGCCCGCTTTGTCTCCATCGCCGGTCACACCATGCGTGAGGATAAGTGGGAAAAGAAGGCCTACGGCAAGGGCATCGAGCTTCAGGGCAAGACCCTCGGCATCGTAGGCTTCGGCCGCATCGGCCAGCATCTCGGCGTAATGGCCAAGGCCATCGGCATGAACGTAATCGCTGAGGATATATTCCATATTCCCGGAATCGAAGAGAAGCTGGGGATTCCCTATGTAGAGCTTGACGAGCTGCTTGCCAAATCCGACTTCATCTCCGTACATGCCCCCGCCGTAGACGGCGGCGCCCTCATCAATGCCGAGACCATCGCCAAGATGAAGGACGGCGTAACCATTATCAACACCAGCCGCGGCACCAACGTTGATGAGGCTGCTCTGCTTGCAGGCCTTGAGAGCGGCAAGGTACGCAGCGCCGGTCTGGATGTTTACGCAGACGAGCCCGCTACCAACAAGGCCCTGTACAGCCATCCCATGGTATCCTGCACCCCCCATATCGGTGCAGCTACCAAGGAAGCCCAGAAGCGCATCGGCGCCGAGATCGTAGAGATCATCGAGAGCTTCGGCAAATAATCGCGCATTAAAAGATGTCAGTTGAGATAGCTGTCCATAAAACGGGTTGTGTATGGCAGCTTCCTGACAAGGATTGCTAACAAAGGGGTATGCACTTTCGTTGTGCATACCCCTTTATTGTAGCATATTTGTTGCAAGTTCCGGAAACGCTGATGTGGTTTAGGTATACACATCCGCACCAAAAGGTTCCTCAAAACTTATTAACTACCGAACGATAGGTAGTTATAATAAGGATATACGATATGAAAAACACAGTGGATAGAAAATTCTGGTTGCAGCGAAGGAGGTTTCATTATGGATCGAGGCAACACAAAACAGGAGATTCTGGAAGCATCGCTGGATCTGTTCTCCGTGCAGGGCTTTGAAGCCACATCTATCTCTCAGATTGCAGGCGCCGTCGGCATTCGCAAGGCATCGCTTTACAGCCATTTTGAGAGCAAGCAGGCGATTCTGGACGCGCTTGTGAAGGATGTTTTGGATCATTATGAGGAACATTCCATTTTTGCAAGGGCGAATTGGGATAAATTCGCCGATACAGAGGATAAACAGGCGCTGACGCCTGATGCAGCAGCGCAAATGATTCAGGGACAGATCCGTTACATCCTCCATGATCCCCATATCAGCAAGGCGCGTAAAATGCTGGTGATAGAGCAGTTTCAAAATCCGGAACTGGCGAAGCTGCAAACCAGACAGAATTATTCGGACGTGATGCAATACTTCACCGGGCTTATTAAGTATCTGATTCGGCAGGGAGTTCTGAGGGAAGATGATCCCGAGATCATGGCAGCCCAGCTGTGTCTGCCCATTACCACATGGATCAACCTCTGCGACCGGGAACCGGATCGTGAAGTAGAGGTTATGGAACTGATAGGCAAGCATATTCGGCAGTTTTTCAAGCTCTATCAGCCGGAAGCACGGTGATTCCATGAGTAAATACGACGCTTTGTGGGTGTGGATCAAAGAAAAGGGCATAGACGGCTTCAAGCTGACCTTTGCCGAAATCCAGCAGATTGCCGGACTTCCCATCGACCATTCTTTTCTGAAATACAAAAAAGAATTGAGATAGACCATGAAAAAGAATAAGCATACGGCGAGCATTGGAGAAAGCCGGATTCTGCTATGCGGGTACCATGAAAAACAATGCTGTAAAAAACGGCAAGATTCTGAATATGGCGCTTTAAAGTACTGCTGAGTCAAAAAGGAACAGACTTCTTTTTGATGCCAAAACTTGGTGCGCTCTCCCCCCTGCTGGTGTTCGCCGTTGCCATGTCTAATGTCGCTTTTGGAGAAAAGATTTACTCGGAACACTCTGTCAAAAAAGACTGTCCTTATGATGTGATGTCTATGTTCGATTTGCCTGAGGAGCAGGGTGTCTCCATGAAGGATGGCAGAGAAATTATAGAGCAATAGGGCCCAATCACTGAGCAGATCGACTATAAACTCTATTCCCCGGGAGAAACCACCCTTTGCAGCAGCATCCCGGGATACGTGGAAATAGGCTGGACAGACAAATTCATGCCCCTGAGCCAGTTCAACACCCTGCTGACCGACTGTGGCTATGATCCGGTCACATTGGAAAATCAACATCTTATGATCACGCCCGTTCAAGAGATCTGCGATACGGATCCAACAAAGCTCTGATGCTGAACTGGAAAACATGTTTCTGGGAGGGGAGCAGAACCTTTTACCCGGATTTTGCCCAGCGGGCGTGGATGTATTATGTGGTTCCTGATGAAGCGGTGGCAGACATGCCTGTTTCGGACATCTGCGCCGCCTACACGCCGAAAACCGGCATCCCGACGCTACGGCAATGCTGAAGGATGTGATTTACGTTCAGGAAACAGAGTATTGTCCGGAAGACCAGTGTGATTTCGCCATCCAGGAGGACTACCGCCTGTACGACAATTCCACCGCCGGAACGCTGATCATCGGAATGCTGTATGTGTCCCCTGTGTTTGTGTGCATTGCGCTTGCGATCCTGTCCTTCAAAACACTGTCCACACTGGACCATGAGCGCAGGTACTTTGCCGTACTATACAGCCTGAGGGCAGACGCGAGGATGCAGCGAGCGGCATTGCTCCGGCAGACCGGCGCATTTTTTCTGACGCCATTTGTACTGCCGCTCCTCTTTAACGCATATTTACGGGACGGGGTTATCGAAAGACTTGCTCAGTATGTATTTCAATATGGGCTTGGTATATGCGGGCAGACGGCAAAGCTGCCTATTCGTTTGCTTTGATAAGGACGCCGTTCCCCGCTACGCAATGCTCCGAAGCACCGACCCTTCCTCCCACGTTTTTGCGGGAGGTTGAGAGCAGCGATAAGCGGTATTCCTTCCGCTTACCATCATAGGAGCGTTCCCACAGGCTATTTCTGTTTGAAAGTGCCATTGACTGCCTTTCCTTTATCGAATTGCAGCGCATGGAAAACCCGCTACGGAATCCGGACAATTACCTGTCCCTATCGGGCGTATACCGGCTGCGGAGTGGCAAAGCAGCTTTTGCCGCTGGATAATTTGCGGCATGTCATGCTGCGTGGTGTAATATTTGAGCATATAGCACCGATACACAGCGGCGATCAAAAAGCGGGCAAAACAATATGCCCGCTTATTATGGAGTGCAGCTATTCTCTGCAGTCAGACAGCACACCTTCTTTATTACGTTAAATTATGCAATCTGATACCATGGCGGCACGGGTTCCCCGTGCCGCCAGCCAAACGTTTTCATATAGGCTTAGAGAATGAATATTTGGGTAGAAGCACCTGTGCAATGTATCTGCTCTCGCTTACTTTAAACCGACAAGCGCACTGCACATATCCTCTATTTCTTCTTTGATGACCTGCGTATTATAGCAGTTCATCAAATCTCGGGTATATCTGCGTCCAGTATTAGCCCTATAAGGACTTTGTGCAGGAAGAACGGCCTGCCGCCCCAGGGGTTGATGATTATGCCTTCCTCCGGCATATTCCTGCACCCCTTCAGCGTTTCACTTATGGGATTGTAAATGGTCGAGACGGCAGCCCCCTTTTCAAATTCCGCCTGCGACGTAAAAGCGACGAGCCACTGCTTTCCGTCCTTCAGCTGTATATGATGCAGTTTGAAGCGCATATCCTCTTCGCAGGTGATAGTATCGCCGACCTTTATATGCTCGATATCAAACATTTTTATCATAGCCTCGGGCGGAATGACCGGTATCATGAAATACCCGTCCTCATGGCTCCTCTGCCTTATGGCTTCAAGCACGGTAATAAGCGTTTCCCTGCTTTGGTTCTCATGGAAATTCTTAATGGCATTCTCTATCCTCCCATTCCCATCAGGATCTGTATCGCCGTGTTTCCCCGCTTTGCCTCTCGCAATGTCAAACCGCCTCAGCACCTCCAGCATTTCTTCCGGCAGACGGACTTTGCACTCCGCCTCCAGGCCGGTGGGGACCCCGTAAAATGCCTCGGCAATGCTGCCGGCTATGCAGGTCAATGTGTCGCAGTCGCCGCCGAGGGAAACCGCCGTCCTGATCACATCCTCAAGGCCGTTCCCTTCAAGAAACGCGGTTATCGCCTCCGGCACCGTCTCCTGGCAGCTTTCCACATGGCGATACGCCGGCCTTATTTCATCGCAAGTACGGGAAAGGTCATATCCGAACTCCCTGACGATATAGCGCCTGATCTCTTCCTTGCCGCTGCCGGTGCGGGCAAGGAATATCGCGCTTGCTGTCGCCTCTGCGCCCTTGATGCCCTCCGGGTGGTCGTGCGTGACCTCAGCCGTAAGCCTTGCCATCTCCCTCGTCCTTTCGATAGTGTCATACAGCCATCCGGCAGCCGCGACCCTCATTGCGGAACCGTTCCCGTAGCTGCCGTAGGGCTTAGGGTCGGCTTCCCACAGCCAGCCTATGAAGCGTCCGCCATATCCGGCGTTCGGATACTTCCTGCCCCACTTCTGCATGGATTCTATAATAAGGGCTTTTACCTCCGCTTCCCCCTTGCCCTCCGCATTCAGAAGCGCCTCAGCCACGGCTATCGTCATTACGGTATCGTCCGTAAAATTGCTGCCGCCTGTAAACAGCGTGAAATCCTTCGTCTTATTGCCCCTGTCAAACTCGTATGGTGCCCCTATCATATCGCCTAAAATTGCGCCGTACATATTTATCTGCCTCCTTGTCCTTTGTTAGCATCAGTATAGCCCAAATAAGCCCATAGCTGGTCGCCTGCAAAACGACAAACAGCCGGCTTCGGCCATCGTTTTTTATCGTTCATTCAAAGAGGCACCTCCCTGCTTATTCGCTTTCATAAGAAATGCTGCTTCCTTTGCGTACCGCTCCGCCCTTGCATAGTCTTTCGCCGAAGGAGCCGGCATCCTGCTCAAGTCGGAATTATGCGCAAGATCGGCGAGCTTCACCCTTACAGCAAGAGGATCCTCTGCGATCCTGGAAATATATGCCTCACGGGTCTCGCCGTATTTATGGGTCAGGCAGCAGACCGCATGGAGCACCCTGCCCGAAAATCCCGCATTGGCAAGATCCTCAAGCGTAACAGGCGTGTCCTCTACTATATCATGCAGCAGTGCCGCCGTTTGCTCGTCCTCGGTGTACAACTGCTCTGCGACCGCTATCGGGTGCTTGATGTAATCCTCGCCCGCCTTATCGACCTGCCCTTTATGCGCTGCAGCTGCCAGCCCCAGCGCTTTTGAAACGCTTTCCGATTCCAGCAATAATCTCATTCTCCGCACCTTCGCTTAATCAATACGTCCCTTACCCAACTCGTCACAAAATCGCGTTTTCCCGCCGCAGCGCGGACAATATTCCCTGCTGTCCGCCAGATTGCACACTACCCAAGAATAGCCGCATACGCCGCATATTCGTTTTCTTTTGATAGGCATTGCCCCATAAATGGTATTTATCATGTTTTCATCCGCCGTAAATGCGTTTGCTTCCTTTTGTGTCCCGCATACCCGGCAATACTTGTCCTGCTCTGCTATTTCCGATCCGCAATTTCTGCATATATTATGGTTCATGGTTAGAATTATTTCCTTCTTTCCGCAATATTTCCTTTACGCAAATACGAGGTTCGTTCGCGTCAAAATCCCATGTATGCATGGAGTCTCCTTCGCAAAACAGCCGCTCCGAGCACTCTGCACAGGCGCTGCACCTTGCGCTCCTGTCCTCACGGTATGGGGCAAAACCCTTTTCCCACACCTGAACAAAATCATCTCTGTATATGTTTCCCTGAACCAGCTCCGGTCGGCGCTCTATATCCAGACAGCCGTATATATCGCCGTTTACAAGTATTCCGGCAACCATGATACCCGCGCCGCAGATAAAGTACGCATCCCTCACCTCCCTTTCATATTCCGGCGTTAAGTAGTGAGAGCATCCGTATGTAACATTCATGGCTATCTGCGGATCATGGCGCACAGCTTTTATCATTTTCAACAGCCTTACATAGTCATCATTATCCAATAACAGCTCCGGGTGCTCCAGTGCCCTGCCGATAGGCTCTATGTTTATCGGCCGCCATGCCGATACGCCCAATTTTTCAGCCAGTCCAAGCATGTCATTAAACTGATCAAGGTTCATTTTGTGAAAAACGGTGGTTATCTGCACCGACACCTTCCCGCGCGAATACTCCGTAAGCTCGCGTATACCCGAAGCCGCACGTTCAAAGGCCCCCGGCACATCTCTCAGCATATCGTGGCTGTGTTCTTCGCCATCCATGCTGACCGACACGGAGCGTATGCCGCTTCGCACTATCCTTTCGGCTGTGTCGCCCGTGATTAGTGTGCCGTTCGTGGTAAGTCCGACAACGAACCCCAGTCTCGAAGCGTATTCCGCCATTTCAAAAAAACGTGGATGCAGCATAGGCTCGCCGCCGGTAAAGCACACCATAATACGCTCCGCCTGATATGCCTTTGCCGTGCATTCAAGCACCTCTTTTACTTTGTCCTCGGACAAGAATCTTACTTGCCCTTCGCCGCAGCTGCTCCCGCAGTGAAGGCACCGCATATTGCAGCTATCGGTAAGTTCGAAAAAGAGATAATGCAGCCGAGGTCTCCTTTGCAGCAGCCTTCTATGCTCCGCCAGGGCGGTCATATCTCTGCGCTTGATTGCTTTCCCCATATATTCGTTAATCAGCATCGGTATTCCAAGGGCTGATACCCCACTTCGCGTCAGGAGAATATGTAGAGTAGTACCCTATGTTATTATTCAATTCGTTATATGCAAATACATAACGCCCATGTTCTTCCTTTATTATCGGCACTTTTCCGTTAGTTGCAGTGTAACGATACAATGCCTTACCTTTATCTTTCAATTCTACCTCATCGGTCATTGTCCCGTTTTCTAAGCCATCTGTATAATTGCCTTTTATACAGGAAATTACGCTTTCACTCTCGCTTAGCATTTCCCCATACCCGTTAGGCGCGTCATTTGCCCATTCGCCGGTAAAGCACCATTTTGTATCCCCAGAAGCATAGTACCACGCACCCTGCCCGCACCTCACGCCGTCCTTGTATTCTCCGATGTAAATATAGCCACCGGGATACAGGCCTACGCCGTGACCGGCGCGTTTGCCGTTTTCGTCATAGCTTCCCGCATATATGCAGTCGCCTATGTTGGCTGTTTTAAGATATTCCGCCAGCTTCTCGTTGTTAAGCATCTCTATCGCTTCTTCGGTCTTTTCCTGCGCCGCGAGGCTCAGCAGCAGCACTGTGCCCGCCTTATTGTCCCCCTCGCCGTCCTTCCAACGCTCAGATGCAAGTCTCTCCGCGTCCGTATACTGCCCGTTGGCGATATACGCGCAGCCCAGCTCAAAGGCCACGTCGGGTGAATCGTTAAGCTCATACGCCGCCTTAAGCGTCTCCACGGCCTGTCCGTTGTTTCCCGTGCTGCGGTAAGCCTTTCCTAAGCCAACCGTCGCATCGAAGTTGCGCGGCTCTATCTCGATAGCCGCCTCATACAGCAGTATGGCTTCTTCATAGTTGCCCGCGTTGTAATACTTCAGCGCGTCGGCAAGCAGCTCCTCCACCGTCGGCGGCGCGGGCGTCGGCTCCGGCGCTGCGGCGGTCATTACCGCGCAGCCGGAGATGAATAGCATCAGGGATATCAATAAGATAGCAATTGTTTTTTTCATAATTGTCCTCCTTGAGCCTACGGCTTTACTGTTTTTATCGTTGCCAGTCAAAGCCTCTTCTGGCAATAACGTTAAACCCGAACGGCGATTCAGTATTATATTTTACTACCATACCCGTTACATCATCATAATCTTTTTCTTCAGCAGCGTCATTTCCGATAAATACAATGTACAGCGTATCATCATTCAGTTTGTAACACTCGCCAATTCTAAACCGTACATCTCCTCCAGAATCGCCGCAGCCCATCGTATATACTCCGTCTATGCACGGGTTGTTGCCTTCATCCGGGCTTACGTTAGGCGTTTTCATCCGCTTTCCAAATATTGCGTACAACAAGTCGTCAATCGTGGTTTCTTTTACATATGAGGCGCAGTCATTATAGTCATCATAATATTCATACGCAAAGCCGTACCGCTCGATATATATGTTTTTATCGCCGTTCAGATAATACCCTATCGCTGCCTCAAACATTTCTTCATCGCTCAGGCCGGCAGGGTCACAAAACTCCATCCACATCGTAAGATCTTGCAGGTCATTTATAATTACAGCCTCCTTTTCCGCCGGCTGGTATTCATCGTACTCCCCAGGATACCTTATATGCAGCCATTCCTCAAACAGCTGCTTCCGTCCCGCATCGTCATCGCTTGGAAGAGCGTCTATTTTGCTTTGATATTCCTCATCTATGGCTTTTTCATCGTTTTCGTTGGGCGCACTCTCTTCGGCATCGTGAGCTTCAGCCGCTTTTTCGTCCGTTCTGTTTTCTTCTTCCTTCTTTTCACTTATTTCTTCATTCTTTGAAATCTCCTTCTCCAAGGCCGTTCTAACCATCCCAAAACAGCCGGTAAGAGTTATCGTCAGTAGAGTTATTATTAAAATAGCCAATATTTTTTTCATGCTCGCTTTCTCCTTTTTCTCTTGCTGCTTCGGCGCTTTATTCCCCTATTTTCGCCACTATCTTAGTGTCCATATTTCCCAAGTAAAATACGCATCTGGTTCCCGCCGCAAGAGGGCTGTTGGGCTCGATCTTCATTCCGTTTTCAAGAAATGTCCCGTATGTCGAGCCTAAATCCTCTATAACTATGCCAAAGCTCTCCCGGCGCACAACGCAGTGTACCTTGCTTATGCCCGGCGTATTTGCCGGAAATACGAGCCCGCACTTCGACGGATCGCGCCCGATATATATCGCATTGGATGAAATTACCCTTTTCCCCGCTATCGCGCCTTTTTCACAGGCAACGTTCAGCAAGCTGGTTAGTGGCTCCGTTGTCTCGATCTGAAGATGTTTCTCCGTAGGCGCCTCGGTTGAGTTGGGGGTCTGCTTAGGCTCTTTGTGCAATTTTTCGGGACGTCTTTTGTTTTTTAAGGTCACAAGTACGATTGCTAAGCAGCCAAGCACTACGGCAGCGATTATAACCACGGTGAGCACCGTTCCCGAGGAGTCCCCACGGAAGCCGTTCTCTTCCCCGTTGGAATAAACCGTGACATCAACAGCAGCAGCCGTATCCGGCGTTTTTTCCGCCTCGGTGGCCATGGCCTCGCGTTCGGTCTCGGAAAGCCCGGAATCGTAGCTTATCCCGAGAGAACGCAGCGCGTCTATCACATAGTCTATGCTTACCGCACCATTTACGTTTCCGTCGGCTCCCCATGTGTTTACCCCCACAACCTGCCCGTGCTCGTCAACCATGGGCCCGCCGGAGTTTCCGGGGTTCGTCACTGCGTCGGTAAGCACCGTGACTCTTCCTTCAAGATCGGTAAAGCTCGGGTTGCTTACAGCCCCCTTAGTTATGGTGATATCCTCTATCCGTGAATTGAGCATATCCGCGTCCTTTGAAATGCCGTCTACAACGCCCGGAAAGCCAAGACAGTAAATATCCTGAGATTTATGTATTTCCTTTGGGGACAGCAGCTTCATAGAACGTCTGCCGCTCAAGCCCCCGCTTACCTTGAGTATCGCAATATCCGTCGTTTCGTTCGCATACAGCACCTCTGCCCATAAGCAGTTATCTATATCCGTTATCGTCACAAATACATTTTCGGGATTTTCCTCTACAACGTGATGGTTCGTGGCAATTATGTATTTATTACCCGAAACATTTACTACAAAGCCTGTTCCGGCGGAATAGTCAAAGCTCCCGTCCTTATATACTTTTATAACATCTATCACCCTCACGACTCCGTACTGTGCGTTCTCCACAGCATTATTGGAGGCCGCAAACGCCGCTGCAGAAAGGCCGAGCATCATCGTCAAAACTGCCGCGCCGACCAGTATCCGAACCAATTCTTTTTTTCTCCGCATCGATATCCGCATTGTCCTTCTTCCTTTAATACTATTTGTTAAAAGTCGGTATCCCCCTGCTTTTTCTGCCAGCTACGGCATGCCAATCTCTTCAGCCCTTCTCTCTCCCTGAGCCATCTCCGGTATGCCTATCTCTTGGAAATCGCTTGTTTCCTCCGGCAACTCCGTTTCCTCTGCTTCCTGCGTTTCCGCCTGCATCGGGCTGATTTTATCTGCAGCAAACAGCAGGCCAATAATCGACAGCCCTATCAGTATGAGCGCTGCGCCTGCCCAAACAAGAGGCTTTTTCCGTTTCCCTGTGATCGATATCGTCGTGTCATCTTTTTGGGCATTCCCCGAAGTGCGGCTTTCCTTCAGTGTCTTTTCCACTCGCATTATAAGCTTCTTCATCGCGCTGGTCTCGGCTATGCTGCCTTTTGAATATATAGCTGCGGCTATCGGCGCGGCTTCGCTTTTATTCAGTCCAAATGCCGCAAGCTTATCATTCACCGTTCCTTTAGAAATGTCCTTTGGTTCTTCATCTTCATGTGCGTTTGCGCCGCCTGCAATCAGCGAAAACAATGCGAACCCGGCATCATTTATATCGCTTGTTTTATCGGTATCGGAATGTGCCGTTTCGGTATTTCCCAAGGCACCGAGCTTTATCTTTCCGTTTTGTGTAAAATACATCGAGCTGAGCCAAACGCCGCCATGCTTGAGATCATATTTATTGAGCAGACCTATGCTTTTGAGTATTGGCAGCATTATCGTAAACGCTTCTCTTTTGCTCAGTCTTCCGCCAATGCCGCTGCGGTAATCCAGCAGGGTGTCTCCTGTTATTGCCTCGGTCACGATATATACGGTGCCGTTTTCCGTAAAACTGTCAAGAGGAACGAGCATTCCCTTTTCTATATCAAGATTTTTAATAATACTACATTTGTATATCAATTCATCGCATGATTGTTGGAATTTCTTTTTTGTCTCTTCGTCTGAAAAGCTTATGCCGCCGTCCTCCATCCGCTTTTCGAGTTTTTGGGGCAGCAGCTCCCACACAGTTACCTCTGAATCTTTTTTAATATCACACGCTCTATATATCTGATATGTTCCATCGTTTGTTGATTCCGTTCTTATAATATATCTTTTCTTGAGCTCCGTTCCCGGGGGCAGCCGCAGGGATGCCTCTGGCTTTGCTTTGAGGTCGTACCCGCAAAAGGCGCATATCTCAGCGCCATCATAACAATTTACCCCGAAATTATATCTAAAGCAGTTCGGGCATATTGACATCGTACCTTCTAACACTCCTTTCGGCTTTCGAGCAGCGCAAGCAATTTATTTAGCCGGAAGGCAGGCTTGCCTTCCGGCTTCTAATTCGCTTAGTTGAGTAAAAACATATTCTTTTCCGTGGCAAGGTATATCTTTGTTCCCTTTGGAAGCGACACCGGAACGCCAGATTGCAGCCTCTGCTTGCTCCCGTCCACAAAGGTGCCGTTCTTCGAATAGTCTGTTACCGTATATCCGCTCTCGCCGCCCGTATATCCGCTCATGTCGTTGTAGGTTATGCGGCAATGAACGTTGCTGATTTCAGCATTGAATTGATCGAACACAAGATTACACTGGGTGCTATCCCTGCCGAGCACTATGGATTCGCCCCCGCTGAGCTTAAACCGCGCTCCCTTGTACATTCCGTTCAAGCCTTCGATAACTCCATTCTTAGGAGGAAGCGGGGGCTTTATTGTTCCATCGCCCGCCACTTTCTTTATAAAAGGCGTTAACGGCCTGCCGTTATCGTATGCCATGAGCAGATCTATGGTGCCGGACGCTATTGCGCTTATTCCGGGGACAAGCTGCATAACGGCGAGCATGGGGTTAAAATCAAACTTTGCATACAGCCTGCGGTACCAGCTATACGTTATGTAGAGCGTATACCCGGCATACGCAAGCCCAAGCAGTGCGCCCATAGTAACAGAAACGCTTACGCTCTTAGTTACCGCCAGGAATATCGCAGATATAATATTTCCAACGAGCAGCGCAAATGCAAAACCGATGTCTTTGAAGAAGAACACCTTCCATGGGCTCTCATGCAGCATACGCAACTCATATATGGAACAGGCTATCGGCACAAATGGCATCCAGTCGGATCTTGCATTAAGCTTGCGCCCTATGCACATAATCGTGTATCTTCTGAAGAAGTAAGTCACGGCAGCGACCAGCACCACAACAGTTATCGCTATCCAGGATACGCTCATTATAAGATCGAGCGCGCTTTTGAATATGTTAGATGCGAACATTTCGGCAGATTCCATCATAATAGCTATTTCCTCCTCTTTATCGTTGGTATTTTAAAGTTCTATTCTTCGGTAAGGTCAAACCATGTAAAGCTCTCATCACAGCAGGGTATCAGCATCAGCTCGACATCGCCTATTTTGAGCCTGTCGTTCTTCTTAAGCGTGACCGGAGACGTCACCACGGATCCGTTCACATAGTAAAGGCTGCTGGATTCGCCGATCAGGGCTATGAATTCGTTCTGCACGGGCTCGTATATGACTATGGCGTGCTTAAAGCGCGATACCGTCTGCTCGTTTGCGATGCATACATCCATGTTCTCTTCCCTGCCGATAAAGTTTTGGCCGGCCTTCAGGCTATACGCCTGCCCGCAGTTCTTTCCCTTTGTGCATACCAGCCAGCCGACTACGGGCGTATTCCCGCTTTCCATCGTTTTTTCACCCTTGGTCTTTCCCCAGAATGCTACGGTCTTGCCGCTTTTTGCGTCTCCGCCTACCGTAACGGTGGGTCGGCGCTCATTGTTTATCATGGTTGTGTGGTCATAGCTCACCCCCGCGTTGCACTGGGGGCAGACAGGATAGACGTCTGCATCGTAATAATGTTGGTTAGGGCATTTAATATAGTTCATTTTTCTCTCCCTTTCTTACTTTGTTTTTTATTGAAGCGGCCAATTACCGCAACGCTTATGTTGTCATGGCGCATCCACTTTTTTGCGAGAGCGGCTAATGTCAGCGCATCTGTTGCCGCCTCCTTATTTTTACTGCCGCGGAGGATTATGTTCAATATCTCGTTTTTGCTCAGGGATTTGTACAATCCGTCGGAGCACATGAGAATGACGTCATCTCGCCCCAGATCCTGCCCCGAAGCGCAAATATCCATTAGCTCCACATTTCCCATTCCGATATAGCTTATGAGCGCCTCGCGATTCGGGTCGCTAAGTGCCGCGCTTTCGCTTATCTCGCCGAGCTTTGCCCGTTCCATAAGCCTCATCAGGTAGTTATGATCCCGCGTGAGCTGCTCCAGCCTTCGGTTTTTTATCCTGTATATCCTGCTGTCGCCCACGGAAGCCCAGTAAACCAGCCCGTCCTTTACTATCACCGCCAAAAGTGTGGTTCCCGCATTCATCGGCCTGCCGCTTTCATCAGCGATCGCAGCGACAGCCTTGTCCGCCCTGCGGATAGCATCCATAAAGAACTCATTCGGGCTTCTCTGCGGCCCCTCGTAATAGCTTTCCATCATCACACGGCAGCAGGTTTGGCTTGCGTTTGCTCCGCCTCTCATCCCCCCCATGCCGTCGCAGAGCACTACGAGCTCGCCCCGTTCCCTTTGCAGTTCCTCCGGTATGCCATATGTCTGCGGTGTGAGCACATAGTCCTGCTGCGAATCGCGGGAGCCTATGACGCTGGCAAAGGATATGCTGACCTCGCCGCTTGCATTCCTTTTCTTCTTTGGCACGCTGCGGCATACTATGCACCATATACCCGCCGCTATCATTACCAGTGCCGCAGCCAACAGCAGCTTCGCAGTGTTATCCGTAAAGCTAAAAAATCCGTTTACTGTCATTGGTAGACCACCCTGATCTTTGATTCCGTATTTGCCAGGCACAGCGTCGTTTCTTCGTCATATAGCGTCATCGCTTCGCCTTTGTTCACCGTTCTTCCTTCCCTCGTCTGTATTCCGTTTATCGATGTACACTCGACCTTTACCGCCTGCACGTCCGCGTCAAAGTAGATTCGGCAGTGCACACGCCCGATATAGGCGTTATCCATTGTAATGAGGTCACAACCTTCGCTTCTTCCTACTGTAATCACATCATCTCTTTTCAGGCTCTTCGTTTTTCCGGTTTCAAGCACGGTGACCTTTGCCACCGATTTAAATATCCATTTTACCCGGTCGATAAGCCCTTCTCTTTCGTTGCCCTCGGGCGCGTCAGAGGTTCCTATCGCCTCCATAAATTCGGACATGCTTCTGTATCTTCCGCCCGGATCCAGCGTCATAGCCTTTTCTATGGCATTAGATACCTCCTCCGGCACGGTCTCCGGCATAAGCAGATGAAGCAGGGGGACCCTTTGCCCTTGTATCCGCTCCCTTGCGTCCGGCACCCTGACCCCGCTGACCAGCCTGTAAAACGTGCAGGCGAGGGCATAAATATCCGTCCACGGGCCCTGGTTTTCGGCGGCGTCATACTGCTCCGGGGGCGCAAAGCCGGGTTTCAGCATGATCATATTTCCCGTCAGCCCTGTGCTTTGCGCTGTTCGCGCCGCACCAAAGTCTATAAGGCGCAGCCTCCCGTCAGGCTGAATAATTATGTTTTCCGGGCTTATGTCCCTGTGCAGCACACCCTCGGAGTGAACTGTCTCCAGTGCCTTCAGCAGTTCCTTCAATATGTAATAGGCTTCGTCGTAAGGTATCCTTCCGCCTCTTGCCCGGGCAAGCTCTTTAAGGCTATGCCCCTCTATGTACTCCATGACCATGTAACCGGTCCCGTTTTCATAAAAGAACTCATATACCTGTACTACGCTCGCCGCCCTGCCCCCCCTGAGCATCGCAAGCATATTGGCTTCTCTTTCGAAGCGCCTGAGGCCGATATTGTACTCGTTACCGTAATTGCCAAAGGATATCTGCTGCGTCCATATGTCGCGTCTGGCTATGCCGGATGGATAGTACTCCTTGATCGCGATCCTGCGATCCATAGCAAATGTATCCTGCGCCACATAGGTGATCCCGAAGCCGCCGATGCCCAGCACCCTTCCAATGATGTATCTGTTGCCCCGAAGCCTGGAAAACCGTCTTAGCGGGGCGGCATCCTCCGCTATATTTATTGAATTGTCATATCCGCAATATGCGCAGAAATTACCCGGTCCCAGCGGTCTGAAGCAATTCGCGCATACTCTTTCCTCCATAACTCGTTTCCTTTCTCAATGCGGTCTTTATCAGCTCAACGCCATTTCGTTGCAGCCCCAGTCTATGCTTGCCACTATCCTGGTCTGCCCTATCTCTATATCGTCGCCGTCCGCCAGCCTGTATCCGCCCGCCGGTATGGGTTTTCCGTTCAGCTTGGTAATGTTTGTTTCGCTGAGGTTTGAAATGATCATCTCGCCGTCCCTGTATGCCAGCCTGCACTGCCTGCGCGAAATATACATATCATCCTCTATGTTAAGGTCTATGCCTGAATTCTGAGCCGCCGACCGCCCTATGATAAACCCGCTCTCGCCTATAAGCACCGTTGCTGTCCTTCGTAACCCGTTCTGCCCGGTGATGGTTAGGGTTACCCTCTTCCCGCTCCAAACGGGCGGCGTTACAATGGGGGGCTTTTTCTTTTCTTCAAGTTTCTTCCGTTTACGTTTGGCCGCAATTACTATTGCCGTTATTATAAGTGCCGCAGCCGCTATGGCTATCACGACGAACCACACGGTCGGAAGCCCGAGTATCTCCGTTTTCCCATCCGTCATTTCCAGCGCATATTCCGTCTGCTCAAGTGGATTTTTTTCCATCGATACATCCTGAACGCCGGTGATGTTCAGCTTGTATTCTCCGTTTGGAACGGCTTTTGCAAGATGCAGGATCGCGGTGTTTGCCGCATCGTCATAGGAAACGCTCGGTATCTCCATCGGCTTATGGTTTTTGCCCAGCAGGGTGAAGCTTGAAATAACGTCTGCTCCGGTCACGGGCTCGCTGAACTGTATCATCACGGACATGTCGTCTGCGAACTCGACCTTTTCCACCGTAGGCGCCTGCATATCCGCTATCCATCTGTCCGCCCTGACGCTAACCTCATCTGTGCTGCCGCCGCAGCTTATCTCCAGCCGTTTTTCCGTTCCGTCCGCGATGTTGGAGCCAGTGCTGAAGCGCATTACCTTGGCCGACGATATATTCGCAAAAGCGATATTCATGGCAGATACGGCATCCTTTGAGGCATTATAGTAGTCTCCTCCGTTGCCCCTTGCCATCTCGCCCAGCGAATCAAGGTTTTCCTTGCTGCTGCCTATGCCGAAGGCATAAAGCGGTACGTCTGCCTTATTCAGCAGCTTGTCTATTTCGTTCTTAGTCGTGCTTCCGCCTTCGCTGAAGTCCCTGCCATCCGTCAACAACAGCAGCAGCCTGCGGCCTGCGTTTTTGTTCATCGAGGCCAGCTTTACCGCCTCGGACATACCATCGAACAGTCTGGTCTTTTTATCAGAAGCCTCCAGCCCGTCTATCCTACCAGCGGCGACCCTGCCGCTTTCTTCTCCGTTCAGCACTATCCTTATCTCATCGCCGAAGGTGATAAGGGTAAAGCTGTCCTGCGTACCGATCCTTCCTCGCCATTCCTTAAGCCCGGCTTTTATCCCGTCAAAGGCTTTTTTGTTTATGGAGCCGGATATGTCCAGTATGAAATAGTAATCCGTAGGCAGCGCTGACGCAGGCTCGATCTGCACGGTCTCCAGCTTCATTCCGCCCAGCGCAGCAGATACATCGTTCTCCGCGCCGTCTGCGGCGTAAACTACCGCCTCAATCTCAGGCATATTAACAAAAGCCTGTTCTATCCGCGTATCATAGGCCTCTGCGGCCCATGCCGGAGCATAGGCTGACAGCATTACGGCGGCAAGAAGGATCGCTGTTTTTCTTATTCCCATCTTTTTTCTCCCTTGCAATATGCTACAAAATCAAACGTTGAACCGCCCAGCCTTATCCGGTCGCCTTCCTGAATATCGGCTGCGCCGCTTACCGGCACATCGTTCAGCTCGGTACGCGCTCCGTTGCCGCTCAGCAGTATAAATCTGCTCTCTATCGGCTCATATATGACGGAGGCGTGGTTTTCCTGCGCTATCTGCTGATCTTCCACTATGCTTACGCTCATCCTGAAGCTGCGTCCGATAAAATTCCGCCCTGCGCGCAGGCGGTAATCCCGCCCTCTGCCCGGCCCCTCTACACACACGAGCCAGCCCACCACCGGGTCGGTCTCCAGCCGTTCCGCAAAGGCGCTTATTGTTTTTTCATCATCTGCGCCGCACAGCTTCCGCGTAGGCTCATCCTCTACATCTTTCAGCTTAAATGTCTTGTCGTATGCAGCCGAAAGGTTATATGCGGCCTCCGTTTCGCATATAGGGCATTTCCGGTATAGCGTGCTGTCGTAGTTATGCCCTTTCGGGCAGCGTATTATGGCCATGCCTTTTCCCTCCGTTGTTTGCCTTCCCCGGCAGTCGATTCCGCGTTTCATCTCTTTATATCAAATCATATTATTTCTGCGGTCATATTCAATAAACATGTCAAAAATGCGGGATTTAGTGTCATTTACGCATTACAGCTATTTGAGAAGCTTAATTTATGATGGTATCCGTTGCCGATAATATATCATCCATATCATCGTAATTGTCGCCGACGTAATTCGTGAAGGCCGTCCTGGTCTCCTTCAGTTTTCTTGCACTCACCGGCACGCTTTCGCCGTTATACAGCACTATGCTGTCCGCCTTCAGCTCCACTGCGCAGGACAGGTTTACGATAAAGCTCTTGTGGCATTGGACAAAGCGGCTGTCCAGCATGAGCTTTATGTCGTCCAGCTTGCCAGGAAATGTCCTGATTCTGCGCGGCTCATGTATGTTCATGTTTCTCAGGTCGCTCTCCAGATATAATATGGAATCGTAGTCTATCTTTGTTATGAGTCCCTTGCTTGCGAGGGTAATATACCTTTTCCCGGATACCTTCGCGTACCTTGCAGCCCCGTCGAGTACCGCCCCCAGATGACCTGCCTTTAGAGGATAGGGCAGAAAGGCTATGTGTCTTACGGCATAGGCGTCGTATATCATCTCGGGATACTTTGAGACAAATATTATCTGCAGATTAGGGAGCCTCTCATGAATGGCGCCCATCAGGCGTATCCCGCTTATTCCGTCCATCTCGATGCTTGCTATGACCACATCGGTGCTGTCGCCGCATCTCTCCATGTATGTAATAAATGCCGCAACGCTGCCAAAGCCGCGGACGCATATTTCCTCGGCCTTGGCGTAATCAGCAAGGACCTTATCCAGCTGAGCTCTGTTTCTTTCCGATGGATCGCAAAAGACCAGCTTCAGCATACCTCAATAACCTCACAGCATTTATCGCAGCGGCATTTAAATCCTTTATTATCCTGTTTAACCCCTTCCCCAAGGTTCGATGCCCCATTGCCAATTTACCTGATGCTCTCCTATGACCCAGTCGCCATTGCATTGTCCTTTGTGCGTTTTGCATATAGCGTAGTAATACTGTACATAAGACTCGCCCTCCGATCTGTATTCATCCCCTGTAAGCTGCCTTATTCCCATGTTGGAAACATACGTCGCAACGTGATCCTCAAAGCTGACCGTCATCTCTCCGTTTTCATATCCGTCCGTATAGTTTCCGCTGCGCGTTGCGGATAAGCCGTCAAGGGTCGTATATACGATGTGATACTCCCCATAACCGTTGGGCGCATCGTCAGCCCACTCGCCCGTAAAGTATGTCGTACCCTGCTGGTGCTGTGTGCAGCTGTACCATGTGCCCTGCCCGCACCTTACGCCGTCCTTATATCTGCCTGCGTATATGTAGCCGCCCGGGTATATGCCGACCCCATACCCGGAGCACCTGCCGCTTCCGTCATATCCGCCCATGTATAGGAAGTCGTTCCCTTTTCCCGGATTGAGGAAGGGTGTGAAGCTCTCGTTTTGCAGCAGCTCGATCACTTCTTCGATCTTTTCCTGTGCCGCAAGGCTAAGCAGCAGCACGGTGCCGGTCTTGTTGTCGCCTTTCCCTCCGTTCCAAAGGCCGGACGAGAAGCTCTCGGCATCGGTATACTGCCCGTTGGCTATATACGCGCAGCCCAGCTCATAGGCCACATTCGCCGAGGCGTTGAGTTCATAAGCCGCTTTTAGCGCCTCCACGGCCTGCGGGTTCCTTTTCGCGCCGCGGAAGGATCTTCCCAAGCCTATTGTCGCGTCGAAGTTGCGCGGCTCTATCTCTATAACCGTCTCATACAGCAGTATGGCCTCCTCGTAGTTTCCGGCGTTGTAGTACTTCAGCGCGTCTGCGAGTAGCTCCTCCACCGTGGGCTGCGCTGCGCCCGGCTCCGTCTCCTGTATCGCCGCAATACATCCGCTCATCAACAGCGCCATAATGACCGCCGCTATCAATATCCGCCGCACCGCCATTACCCCCTTATTGCCTTATTCCGCCGCGGCGTTGGGATCGACTACCTTCGTGGTTCCCCACGGAGCGACGCCCCACTGCGCGTCTAACTGGTATTCCTTCAGCGTCCAGCCGTCACCGCATTCTTTGTGGGCACTGCAAATGGTGTAATAATATTGTGTCGGCCCGTCCTTAGGCTTATAGGTCTTATCTATAAGCACGCGAACTCCCATATTGGAAGTGTAGGTTGCCGAATGATCCGCCCAATATACTGTCATTTCGCCGTTTTCATAGCCATCCGTATAGTTTCCGCTGCGCGTTGCGGATAGGTTCCCCTCCCTCGGATATATGACATGGTTCTCGCCGTAGCCGTTGGGCTTGTCGTTTTCCCAAGCGCCTTCAAAATAGGCGTATGACATTTTACTATCCAGCTTACTGTCCGATGCTCCGTTTTGGGGCAGCCCTGTCTCCTCGTCTAAGCGGATACCTTTTAGCCATACCCCGTGGCCGCTTTTCTGCCCGTTTTTGTATTCGCCGCAGTATATATACTGTCCCCGGTCGTATATGCCGACTCCCTTTCCGTGCATCCGGCCCGCCGCGTTATAGGGGCCGAAGTAGATCACCTTATTTTCGTTCATGCTCATGAAATAATCCTGAACCGACTTGTTATCGAAAAGGGATACAGCCTGATAGTAATCGCCCTCGGCGGAATAGCTCAGCACCAGCAGTATCGCAACCTCCGGCGCCATATCGTCGCCCGTCTTTTCCGTCCTTACCGCGTCTCGCGCATTGCTGTATTCGCCCGCGTCAAGGTAGGCATAGCCTAACTCATACATTGCCCGCTTGTCGCCTACGGAGAGCTTTGCGGCTTTTTTGAGTATGCTTATAGCGTCCGTCGTCCTGCCCACCGATCTGTACGCATGACCCAGGCCGTACCCAGCCTCGTAATTGTTGGGCTCTATCTCTATAATCGCCTCGTACAGCAGTATGGCCTCCTCATAATTGCCCGCATTGCTTAGCTGGAGCGCCTGGGCGAGCATCTCCTCCACCGTGGGCTGCGTTGCGCCCTGCTCCATAGTTGACATCATCACACTGCATCCGCTCATCAGCATCGCCATAATGACCGCCACAATCAATATCCTTTTCATCGCTGCTCCCCCTGAATTTTTTTATTTATCGAATCCAACCGTATCGCCAAGCGGCTCCCCGTCTCGCCCATCGCTGTCCGCAGTGAGCGGCGCAGTGCTTCCTAGCTCTTCGTCCATGACGGGCTTCTCCCGGTTCGCATCCTTCTTGGCCTGACTGCTTATCTTTCCAGCCTGAAGTATGAACAGCACTATTCCAAGAACCATTACCGCCGCGCCCGCCGCCGATATTATCAGTCCCATTATCCCTGCCTCCGTCAGTTCTTTCTCACTCGGCTGAACGCTCTCAGCCGTTTGCGTATTTGCCCGCACTTTCCGTTCCGCTCTCTTTCCGTTTTCTCCAGTTCTCTCTCCGGCTCTGTAACGCTTTGATAGCGTTTATCAGGCTCCCGTTGCGTACACCGCATTGGCAGTCAGGCTCGTAGTCCATCTCACTCACCTTATCCATCCCGCAGATTTAAGATCTGCCATCACGCCCTCCAGCCTTTGCAGCTTTTCGCCGGAAGCGCCTAATTCAACCGCCTTTTTGTAATAATCCTTTATCGTTGAATAGTTCCTTCTTGACTGAGGCTTTGCCCCCTCTCTCTCGATCGTCAGGAAGGCCATCTGCACATAGGCATCGCTGTTGTTAGGGTAACGATCTATCATTTGCAGAAGCGCTTTTTCCGCCCCCTCGTAATCCGCCCTGCGCTGGCTGACTATCGCAATATTCAAATAAGTGCTTGCCCTGCCGTAGCCTAATGAAATAAGCTCATTAAAGCAGCTTATGGATTCTTTTCTGAGAAGATCGGCCTTATTATCCGTTTCGTCCCCTCTTTCCTCGGAAACAATCCCGCTTTTTGTGTAATAGGCCTCACCAAGCTGCTCCAGCACAAAGGCCTGCTCGTCATTGGGGTATGTGCGGCGCATATCCTGCAGCACGGCGATCTCCTTATCCAGCATCCCTATGTCGCTGCCGTTCTTCCCGTACAGGCTGACCAGTTCCTTATACGCCGCGATTCTTATATCGTTCTCCTTTGCGGTATTTATGCAGAGCGTATACTGCTCCGCCGCCTGATCTACCCTGTTCTGCGCGGCCAGTATGCCCGCATATACAAACGAACTTATGCCGTCGTTTGCCTTTGCTTTTACCTTTTCAAGCATCTTTTCGGCTTTGCCGTCCTGTCCGCTTTTCGTATATGATCGGGCAAGATAGTACATATAAAGCACATTATCCGGCGCCTTTTCCTCAGCCGCCTCGAATTTCTTCGCCGCTTCCTCGGTGTTCCCGAGGCTGTCGAGCGCCAGCCCCCAGTAGTAATTAAACTCAGGATCCTCGCGCATTTCGGGGTACTTTGCCGCCGTATCCTGTATCACAGAAAGGCACCCGCTGCCATTGCCGTTGTCCATATACGCCGCGGCGACGGCTTTATGCCCATCTCCCCTGCCCGCATATTCGTCTGCTGAGTACAGCGTCTTGACTGCCGCGTCCAGTTCTCCCTCGCTCAGCAGTGCGATGCCCTTATCGTACTGCTCCATATATGCCGCTTGCCTTTCACCTTTCGTTATCTCGGAACCGTATGAAATGAGAAACACGCCGAACGCGAATATCATGAAGCAGCCTGCGAGTTTAAGCCGCTCTCTGCGTTTTCTGCGCTCACGCATATTGCCGAAATCATCTATGTTGTCAAGATCGCGCTGCAGCTCGTCTATGCTTTGATAGCGGCGTTTGGGGTCTGCCTGCGTGCATTTTTGTATTATGTATTCCATTCCCTCGCTGTATGACCTGTTCCATTCCCGTATGGGTCTTAGCTCATAAGGGGGCTCGTATGGGCTCTTGCCGGTTATCATGTGGTACAGCGTAATGCCGAGGCTATATATATCCGTCCTCGCGTCGGTCGGAGCTGAGGTGTACTGCTCCGGCGCGGCGTAGCCCATGGTTCCGAGATGCTCGCTCGGCCCGTTGGCGTCTTTTTTGTATTCCTTGGCAATGCCGAAATCTATCAGCTTTATGTCCCCTTCCGGGGTGATCATTATATTCCCCGGTTTTATGTCCCTATGTATTATCGGAGGCTTGCGCGTATGCAGGTACTTCAGCGCCTCGCATATCTGCCCCGCCCATTTTCTGACGTGCGCCTCATCGAACTTTCCCCCTCTTTCAATCCCCTCCTTCGCGCTTATGCCCTCGACATAGTCCTGAATGATCTGTATATTTTGGTCGTCCTCATATATGTCGTGCAGCCGCGGCAGCCGCTGGTGATCAAGGTTTTTCAGTATATCCACCTCGGCGGGCAATTTGGTCGCATCGTCCTTTCGGACCACCTTCATCGCCCTCAGCACGCCCAGCCGCCGGTGCCGGACGAGGTATACCTTACCCATTCCCCCTTCGCCAAGCAATGACAGTTCTTCATATACTTCCTTATAAGACATCTGACGACCTCGCAAAAATTAAGATGATTTTTCACTCTATGTGATTAAAGCACAAAAATCGCAGGCCTTTTCCCCAACCGCATAATCGCCGCTTTTAATGTAATAATTGTCGAATTCCTTGCCATAAAGCTATTCTTAACAGTATCCTCTGGCGGCAATAACGTTATATCCGAAAGCCGACTCGCTGTTCCTTTGAATCACCATTCCCGTAACATCGCTTTCCGTTCCATCCGGCAGCTTCTCCTGACCAAATATCACATAGTAAACTCCCTCGTCCACTTCGTATACGCTCTCCACAAATATGTCTTCCTCCGGCGCATCGGCACCTGCCTCGCACACATATTGATTCTGCTCTGTTTCCTCGCTGTCCCAATGCGGATAGTCGCTCGATGCATATCCGCGCCCGTACAGGCTTTCCACCAGCCTCTTTACGGTCTCAAAGCCGACCTTTGAATAATACCCGTCAAGCTCGTCGTACCGGAATCCGTATTCTTGAAAATTCTGATCTGAGCAGTCTGTATATCCATAATATCCAACAGCAGAACTCGCCATCTCTTCATCTGTCAAACTGTTCACGTCACAGAAGTCGTATGCAGTCCAATATTTCAAGTCGTAAAACAACCATTTTTCATCCTCTGTCGGAGTGTATATCTCATACGGTCCCGGATATTTTGCTTTTACCCACTCGTTGAATACTTCTTTTCTTCCCGCTCTGTCGTCTCTAGGAAGCGAATCCAGCTTAGCCTGATAAACGGCGTCCGGCGTCTCGCTCCCGTCCGTCGATGCAGCCTCCTTAGGCGTCTGCGCCGTTATCTCCGAAACGGCTTCGGCGCTCTCGATTTCGACGTCATAATTATAAAGAGCGGCAATGCATCCGCTGCTGCTCAGGCAAACCGCCGCCAGCAACGCTATTGCTATTCGTGCCTTCCGGCCGTTATACCTTTTGCTTTTTTCACTGTATACCATATTAAACATTTTCCCTCTCTGAAGCTTACCCTTTTATTTTAAGGCATTCTTGCAGCGCTGCCTCATCTATGTAATAACCGGTCAATTTAGTGTAATAATTGACATGAAATTCGGTATTGAGATTTTTATCAATGCGTGTTTCTCTATAATTGCTCTTACAAACAGGCGTGTTTCGGCGTCGTTTTGTTTGACAATCGTATGTTTATGTGTTATTTTTTATTTAATCCGTCTTTGTTGAATTATCTCGTTTTTACAGGAGTGCAGGCTGCATGAACTCAGCTATCGTATATGCTTCCAACTGTATACTCGGTATCATAATGGCACTATTCTGTATGCTGACCCTGAAGATGAGATGGGGGCGCGCAGTCACGTTCATCGGCGCTTACGCAGTGGTACTTTTCAGCTTCTTCGGTCTGCTCCTGTTGCCTGATCAAAACATAGCGGCAAAGCAGATAGTCGGTTTTTTAATAGATCTCATCGGATTCCGAATAATATTCACGGACAAAATGCCCAGGCTGGCCATATGCACCTTCACCATATTCATGAACGAATGGATATGCGAGTTCATCAGCTTTTCATTTTTCTCAAATGTATATCCCCAGACCACTCAGGGGATGTTCCTTATACCTCCGCTGACCCAGGTCAGTATGTATGCAATATATATTTGCGTTTACGCCTTCCTCATGTGGATATTCTCGCTGCTGCTCAACCGCATACTCAGAAGCTTTTCCTGGCAGGATATCCTTTCATATATCTTTTTCCCTTTCATGCAGCTTGCCATGGTGACATGGGGTTCTCTGCCCAACTTTTACAATCATGCTGAAGCAGTGCGGCTCTGTATAATATTATTCTGCATAATTTCAGACGTGGGACTGTACTACTCCATGCGGGGCATAACCCAGCGGGCAGAGCTCAGGGCCTCCAATGCCCTGCTGTTGAAGCAGGTAGATGCGGAAAAGGAGCATTATGCCGCCCTTACGGAGCAATATGAAGCGATGCGCCGCATGCGGCACGATATAGCAAACCACCTATACACCATACAGGCGCTGCTGGACAACGGCGACACAAAGCATGCGGCGGAATACGCCAAGGAAATACTGCCCCGGCACACCTTTCACTCCAGCTTGGGCAGCTGTGAAAATCCCGTAGTGGACGCTTTCCTTTATTCCCGCATGAGCAAGCTCAAGGCCGCCGGAATAAGCGCGGAAGCAGACGTGCGGCTGCCCGCTGAAACAAGCATATCCAATGCGGACATGATAATCGCCTTCGGCAATATGCTGGATAATGCGGAAGACGCATGCCGTGCCCTGCCCGAGGGTAAGCGTTATATACGCATACAGGCCGACATCAAAAACGGCTGCTGTACGCTGCGCATGGAAAACTCCGTTGCAGAGCAGCCCGTCTCAAAAAAGGAGCGCATACCCGGTCTGAACCGCGGCGTAGGCCTGAGCATACTGGAGCGGCTCGCGGAGCAATACCGGGGAACCTTTACCTATGGGCTGAAGAATAGCCGTTTTTGTGCTGTATTGACTATGCAGACAAGCGAGGTGAGGTAAGAAATGCTTAGTATAGCTGTATGTGATGATGATGAGCTGCACCGTAAAAGGACGGTTGCGCTCATACGAAATACGCCGGGATTTGAGAATTCCCTTATACGGGAATTCAGCAGGGCGGAAAACCTTCTGGACTCCATAAGTGAGGATCATTATTTGCCGGATGTAGCTGTGCTGGATATTCAAATGGATGAAATGGACGGCATAGAGCTCGCCATGAGGCTGAACCGCTCGGTGCCCGAGTGTCAGATAATATTTCTCACGGGATATATTTCATATGCAACCCGCGCCTATGATGCGGAGCATGTGTTTTATGTGCTCAAGACCGAGACGGACAGCCGCCTCGGCACCGCCCTGAACAAAGCGGCGGAAAAAAGGCGCGCCTGCTCATGCCAGCAGATAATAATCAACGCCGACGGCGCATCCCGGCGGCTGCTTTGGGATCAGGTCCAGTATCTCGAGCGCGTGCTGCGGCGCATGAGAATAGTGACTTTGGACGGCGAGCTTTGGACGAACACCCCTCCATCCGACATAGTTGCTCAGCTCGACAGTCGGTGCTATTGTCAATGCCACAAGAGCTTTTATGTAAACACTGCCTGCCTTGCGGCGATGCTGCCCACGGAATTCATACTGCAAAGCGGCCTTCGTGTTCCGATAAGCCGCAGCTATAAAAAGGCCGCCAAGGAAAGCTTTTTGTTTGGTTTCGGTGCAATATTAGGTAAAATATAGAATAATACAGGGGAAGCAAAACAATGATAGGCGCAATTGCAGGAGATATCATAGGCTCGATCTATGAATGGCACAATATAAAAACAAAGTCTTTTCCACTGTTTCAGCCGGAAAGCCGGTTTACAGATGATTCAGTCCTGACCTGCGCGGTCGCAAGAGCCATAATGAACGGCGGCATCCACGAGGACTATCTGACCTCTATCCGAACGATAGGCCGTATGTATCCCAACTGCGGCTACGGTGGGCATTTTATCGACTGGCTGAAGAGCGATTCCGCCGAGCCCTACAACAGCTGGGGCAATGGCTCCGCCATGCGCGTATCGCCTGTGATATGGGCATACGATTCGCTCGAGGAGGTTTTGCGGGCGGCAAAAGTCAGCTCGGAGGTAACGCATAACCACCCCGACGGCATAAAGGGCGCGCAGGCCATCGCGTCGGCGGGCTTCCTCGCCCGCACAGGGTATGCCAAGAGCGAAATAAAGAATTATATAAGCTCGCAGTTCGGCTATGACCTCGACCGCACACTTGATGAGATACGCCCCGTTTACGGCTTTGAGGTGAGCTGCCCCGGCAGCGTGCCGGAGGCCATTATCGCATTCCTCGAAAGCGGCGACTTTGAAAGCGCCATACGCGGCGCAATCTCAATAGGCGGCGACAGCGACACGATAGCCGCCATGACCGGCGCGTTGGCAGAGGCGGCATACGGTGTGCCCTACATTATCCGCCGTGAAGCGTTTAGCAGGCTGCCCCTCATATTAAAAGGCATAGTCGAGGAATTCGAAAGCAAGTATCAGGGCCATGCGTGAAATATATGCCGATACTCCGGCGCTCACTTTTTCAAAAACGAGAAACGCCCCTTCTTCTCATAAGGAGCAGTGCTCATCTCCCCCGCCGTGTAGCCGGTTGCGTCGATTGCGGCACGGAGGGCGTTTTCGTCCAGCGGTATCTTGGAGAGGATCACCGTCTATCCCCTGGAATGGGACGATCTGACCTTTACAACGGGGAAATTTCCCCGAACTGCTCATATAAACGCTTACTCCGAACAACTCCGCCTGCGGCGCACAGGCGGAGTTGCTTTGGCGCTTAAGCGGCAAACAACCACCAGCTATGCTGGTGAGAATTGAAAGCTTCAAATGGAGACGCCAATACCATATTGTGTTTGCGCCAAAGTATCGACGGCAGGAAATATACGGTAAGCTAAAATCGGATATAGGAACGATCCTGTGAAAGCTATGTGAACAAAAAGGTAGGAAAAAAGCTCACTAATGATATTTGACCGGCACGTAAATCTCAAGTATGAGTACGGTAACCGTCACTTTTGGTGCCGCGGATATTATGTGGATACGGTTGGACGAAATGCCAGGGTAATTGAGGAATACATAAGCCTGGCAGTCAAGAGCCGGAAAATGCAAACTACCGCCGGCAAGTATCATTTTGAACGGTTTGTCGTGAGACGTTTCTTTGCCGCAGCGGTTGAGAAGCAGCCCCGCAGCCGCATCGCATCATCCGTTCCAGTCACCACAGGTGTACCGGCTTCAAGCCCGTTTTCCCGGGCAGCTTTAATGGTAACACATCCGGCAATTTCCGTGTACCAACTTGCCCTTTCCTATTAGCTCCTCAATTTTTTCGAGTTCTTTTGACGCTCTGGAGTCGATGCCATATAAAACCCCATTACCACTGCTCTTTCAATAATTATAGAAGCATTCTCTCCGGAATTCTTTCACTATGTCCATGAAGTCCTTCACTCTATAATAATCGGTGAGGTTTTCGAGCTTCCCCTCCACCTTAAATGTCGTACCCATAAACGAGCCATCGGCGACCGCCAGCTTATCGCATATATTTTCCTTTAGATACCGGTGATGACGTCCATAGCAGACACAACCAAGTTGAGTTAACAATAGAGCGGCCTGTGCAGGCAAGCCGCTCTATGTAGCACAGCAAGTACTATTCTTTTGTCGCTTCGGATTTGAAGCGCCGCAAGTATTCTTGGTATTCTTCTTTTCCTTTATTCGATGACAGGCTTATGACCACAAGAAGAGTCAGGCCAACTCCCAAGGAAACCCACAGTGGAGCTATGCCAAACGGGCTCCCTGCAAAATGCCATATTGCGGCTATAACCCCCCCCGCAACGATAGACCAGAAGGCTGCATCGTTCGTTACCTTATCCCAGTGAAGCGATATGACCAGAACAATTCCTGATATTGCCCTTATTTGAAAAGATGCCAGCAGATCATTGAGGATCGATTTCATATTTAAGGCTATAAACACCGAAAGCACAGCTATGGCCACGACAGACGCCCTGAAGCATATCATCTGCTTTTTCTCGCTCGCCTTTGGCTTAATATTTAAATAAATATCGCGCACAGCAGTAGTGGCCAGCATAAGCAGTATTGCGGGGCCCGTAGAGAGAACCGCGCCGAGTATTGCAATGCTCGCGAGGCCGCCCCAGCCTGGCGACAAACGGTTTGCCATTTCGTACAGTATGCCTTTTCCGTTGCTTTCCGGCAGCAGAATACGCCCCGACAGCCCTATCGCGGCAGGCAGCAGAGCAAAAATCGTTACAAGCACAGCCACTACGATGATACCCTTGCGGGCCTCATGAAGGCTCCGGCAGCAGTAGCATGAATTTACCACCGTCATAGCAGAAATCATTGCAAAAGCCGCCCCAATCACCTGTGCGATAACGGTCGGCACATCTGGATACATAAGGTTGAAGTGGGTGTCGAGCAGTTGTTGGTATATATTCTCAACGCCGCCCGCATCCCTGACGTTGGCCCAGGCTATTACGCTGAGGAGCACCACTATCACAGCCATATGAAGTACATTTGCCCCCGCAACGGACTTTATGCCGTTTAAGGATATGACTGCAAAAAGCACGGCACATCCAATGAGTATGGTAATATCATTTATATCCGCCACGGAACGTATTATCGGCCCCACTATCGACACGACCGCAACAGACTGCATCGAGTATATCACTAGGAATGCCAGCAGGACGACCATAGTAACAGCCCAGCGCACTTTGTTGTTAAAACGCATTTCAAAGGCCTCCGCAACGGACATAGCGCCTTTTCGACCCGCTTCATAAAAGAACCGTGAAGCGAAAACAACAAATACCATACAGCCTATTGCTTGACCCCAGTTGCCCCATACTGCATTTATACCATGCGTAAAAGCCTCGCTGGCATTGCCGACAGTACCGGCGCCTGCTATCAGTTCACCGAAGAGCAGCGGGATAAGCGTACAGGCAGACATACCGTTCTTCGCCACGAAAGTATTCCTTGTGCTGCTCTGCCTATTTTTATTTACCAGGCTTATTATGCAGGTCAGCCCCAAATATACTGCGACCATTATGAAAGCCGTCATTCTTTTTCCTCCGAATCTTCCCTTCTTTCGGTATACCTGTCAGCCATCCTTTTTGCTGCGGCAAAACAAATCGCCGATAAAGCACCTATCACAATACACATTCCCCAGCCCAGCTTATATGATCCTGTCCTGTCAAAAACCGCCGCCAGCAATAATCCTCCAAGCGACATTCCGAGCTGCATCGGGCTTTGTGTTAGGCCGCGCATTATATTGAAGTTCTTTGTGCCAAATGTTGCGCTTATAAGAAGCGGAGCAGATACCGTGCCGACCCCGTTGCCTATGCCGTACAGTATAGCCATAAGGTACATTATCTGCATACTGCGGCCAAGCATCAGGCACAGAAAGCCTCCGCCCATTAGGCCAAACGCCGCCATAGCGCCTTTTATGGTGCCGAACCTGTCGTTTATCCACCCTAATATGAGCTTACCGAATATGCCGACAAAGGAGTACATGGATACGATCAGCGCGGCTGCCTGCGGTCCATACGAATCAGATATGCAGGGGCTGATCTGCCTGAGCGGTGCAGAGCAGATTATACCAAGCAAGAGCATTCCGAGCATATGTACATAGAAGAAACAATGCGTTTTCGCTTCTCCAAGGCTGATATTTGGAACGCCATCATCTCTATTTGTCTTATTGTTCAGCTCGTTTTCGTTTCCGTAAGGGCTAAGCCCTTTATCCTTTGGCCTTGTCCTTATCAACAGCAAAGCAATAGGCGCTGCGACCGCAAGAACCAGCAATCCTATCATTCGGTAGGAAGTACGCCACCCATAACTGGTTATCATCGTCGTTATAAGCGGGCTCAAAAAAGTCCCACCGATGCCGATACCTCCTAAAGCAATACTCATTGCCAGACCTCGGCTTCTATTGAACCATGCAGTTATGAACATCGATACCGGCATGAAGGCACAACCAGAATAAAACACACCTACCAGCACAGAAGATACATAGAACTGCCAGACGCTGTTTGCCAATGAATAAGACATATACGACAATGCGAAGCATATAAGGGATCCAGAAAATATCCAACGCATATTGTACTTAGAATACACCTTCCCCCATATCGGAGAAAGTAGTAATCCGCACATGGCGACTAAAGTGCTGGTTACCGTAAAAGCACTGCGCGAAATTTCAAATTCTTCCGTAACTGCCGGTAAGTAAAGGCTTGCGCAAGCGTTTACAAGCGGTGCTGTAAAAGCCATCACCACAAAGCAGGCACAGCAGATTACCCATCCGTAGTGAACTTTTGCCAATTTCATTATGCGACCTCTATCCTTGTGTACAGATGATTTTCATCCTTGCCTTAATTGTTTTTAAGATATTCGAAAGCACACTGAGCATGTATGGCGGCTCCGTATGGCAATGCATCCTCATTGAATACGATTTTAGGATTGTGTGCCGGATAGGTAGGGCCGTCTCCATCCGGTTTGCAGCCGATGCTGAAAAACACACTTGGGACCAGTTCAGTTATGCGCGCATAATCATCCGAGGCACTAGACGGCGGATATGGAATGTATTTTATATCCAAGTCTTCGCAATAACGCATCATTTCGTCAAGCAGCTCAGGATTCGTATACATTGCAGGAACATCGGACAGTACTTCGTATTCGGTTTTTGCGCCGAAAGCCAGCGCTGTATAATCAACGATTTCATGGACTCGTTTTCTGAGCTTTTCACGAAGCTCGGGATCAAACATTCGCATGGTTCCCTGCATGACCACTTCCTCAGGGATAATATTTGCCGCATTACCTCCGGCAAACTGCCCAAATGTCAGCGTCACGGTTTTATCGGCAGGAGCTTCACGGGCAATCAATTCCTGCAGCGCAAGATAGGTATGAGCAGCAACATTGATGGGATCTATGCCGGTATGCGGCCACGCACCGTGGCATCCTTTGCCTTTTACGGTAAGCTTCATCCCGTCACAGGAAGCGCAGGTATAGCCATGGCATACGGCAACCGTACCCACGGGATTACGGGCGTTCATATGCATATCCACAGCTATATCTACCTCCGGGTCGTGCAAAACCCCGGCGTCTATCATCGCCCTTGAACCTATAAACACCTCTTCACCCGGCTGAAACATGAGCTTTACGGTTCCGCAAAGCTCATCCTCGCAGCTCTTGAGAATTTTCGCCGCTTCAAGGAGCATGGTCGTATGGAGGTCGTGCCCGCAACAATGACCGTACCCGTTATCTGCGGAAAAAGGCAGCCCGCTGTTTTCTTTTATTGGCAGAGCGTCCATATCAGTGCGGAGCATGACCGTTTTCCCCGGCTTTTTCCCTCCAATTATGCCAACAATACCGCATTTGCATATTTCCTTGTTCGGTATGCCGTACTCAGTAAGCTTCTCCGATACAAATTTCGCCGTAATCGGAAGATCATCCCCTATTTCGGGGTTGCGATGGAGGAACCTTCTGTTCCCTATCATTTCTTCTTTGTCATCAATCGCCTGCTTTAAAAACCGGTTCATTTGCCTACCTCCTTTTTCAGACCAATGGATACAGCGCTCACGCTGCCGCATGATTTGCATTTCATTCTATCATATAACCAATAAAAAAAGTGTTACATAGGCTACATAACACTTTTTATGATTTTTGTATTATTTTGAAAAATCACCATTCGCCCATGTTGACATCGCCATTACAATGTTCCATTATCCTTTCCACGTCCAGTATTTTTATTCGTTTTCTCTGTATATCTATGGCCTCTTCTTTTTTTAGCTGTTGGAGCACCTTATTCGCGTTTACTCTGTTGAGTCCGGTGAGCATGGCGATATCCTGCTGCGATATTTTCACGCATTCAACAGGATGCGTATGTTTTATATGTCGGTTTGCGATATGAAAATACAGCAGCTGGCATACTCGAACCATGCCGTCATCGTACATCTGTGAAAGCATTTGGGCAGCAAGGGAATGCTGAAGGCAGACGGCAACATCCAGCATTTTTTCCATGAGCGGGTAATTGCGGCCTGCAAGCTCCTCAAGTTCGCTGCGGGTCAGCAATATTGCCTCCACATCGGTATACGCCTCCATAAGAAGATTTTCCTCCCATTTAGGCATACCATGCGGGGAAAACTGCGGAAGTAAACATCCGCTGCCTGCAACATACAATGCTTTCTCGTTCCCATCGCTATGCAGCACCACAGCACGCACAAGCCCGCTCCGCACATAGTAGAATTTGTCTGCGGGCTCATTGAACTGTTTAATAGGCGAATGCTTTTCCAGCGTGACTCTTTTCCCAGTCTTAAATATCAAGCCTTCAAAATCGAAGAAATCTCCATACATATAATAGTTTGGTATCATGCTGCCCGCATTCCTTTCTTATGTTTATTAACGCACAGAGATTATAGCATAATATGCAAGTATATAAAAGATGGCTGTTCATGCTACCTGTCATCCAATCATCCATGTGTATTCGACCCATAAAAATTTTTTCGAAAACTGTAATGCAAATCACTTATTTGAATAGGCAGACTTGATAGAATTTCTTTAACCTGTCGACAGGGAAAACACAAACTGCTTATGAAATGGAGGATTTATGAAAAAATATCTGCATTATGCGTGGGTGATATGCTTTGGCTGTGCATTTATATGTGCCCTCACCTCTCCGATCATCAACGCAACGGCAACACAGTATCTTATCTCTGTAACAGAGGAATTTGGAGTATCCAGAAGTGCTTTTACCCTCAGCTCCACCATAGTTGCGCTGGTAGGCATGGTTATTTCCCCGCTGTGGGGTAAAATTTACTCCGACCGCAAGCGTATGCGCGGCGTGTTGACTATTACAACGTTAGGCTTTGGCCTGGCCTATATGTCCTATTCGTTAGCACAAAATATCGGTCAGTTCTATATTTCTGCCGTAATACTGGGGTTCTTCTGGGCAGGCGCCTGTTTCATGCCCGTATCCATGATGATAACTGCCTGGTTCAACAAAATGCGCGGGTTGGCAATGAGCATCACCCTGGCGGGCATAGGCTTTGGCGGATCAGTCCTCGCCCCCATAATAAACAGCTTCATAACAAATTACGGTTGGAGGATAGCCTACCGCTACGTTGGTATAATAATCATAGCCATTGCTTGCCCGGTAGTATTTTTCCTTCTCCGGGCTACTCCTGAAGAAATGGGTAAGAAGCCTTTCGGAGCGGATTGGGAAGAAAAAGAGAAAGATAAGAAAAAAGCTCTCATCTCCAATGAGGGAAATGTTGAAATATCTCCTAACGATGTCAAAAACAAGGCTTTCTTCTGGATATTCATGATAGGCTTCTTCGGGATGGGCCTTGTGTGCTCTGCGCCCATGCGTCAGATGAATCCCTATATTTCAGACATATACGGATCAGAATTTGCGGCAAGCGTTATAGGTCTTTCATCGTTGATGGGCATATTTGGCAAAATACTTCTCGGCGCCCTGCACGACAAATTCGGCAGTATCAAGTCCTCCTCCATCGCTTTTGTAGCCTTTGCGTTGGCCTTTATTGCTGCCATTGCCGGCGCCCACGGTGAAAAGAATCTATTTTATGTGTATATAATTCTTTATTCCTTTGCTGCCGGCGTTGGCACAGTCTCCGCGCCCCTCATCATAAGCGCCACATTCGGTACGAAAAGCTTTAATATGATGCGCGGCTTGACTCAGAGCCCCCTGCAGGCAGGTATGTCATTGGGCGGCCTTATGGTCGCAGGCGTATTCGATATTACAGGTGCGTATACCCTTGGCTGGGCAGCATGTATCGCAATATCTGTAATATCCATAATATGCTTCTATGCGGCTCACAAGATGTCCCGCAAATATGCCGCCGAAATCGATATGGCAAAATAGTGCGGCATAAAAGCAAAGTAATATTGTGAATTTCGGCTGATAATAAAATGAGAGATTTGTTTCCATTATGCACTATGGAACAAATCTCTCAAATTCATTATGCAGAGCCTTTCCCGTTCTCATTTCATTCAAGCGTCAACGGAGTTATTTTTGATAAGATCTACCGAAAACTGATCGGCAAGAACACACTCGATCGTTTCTTTATCCGTATTTTCGCCCTATTCGGTTACAAGTATCTTGTATGCGCAATAGTCATATCGATGCAGGACAGCTACCTTTTGAACGGCGTCACCACCAAGCTTTGCCCCAAGATAGCGCGGCGCTACGGCGTCAACCCCGACAGCATAGAGCGGAGCATACGCACCGTTATATCCGCAATATGGTACGACAGAGACCCAGCGCTCCTGCGCGATCTTATGGGGCGCAGCTATCAGTTTCAGCCGGGCAACGCAAAGTTTATAGGCATAGCAAGCCGCCGTTTTTCCCTGTACCTCCGCGCCGCGATGCGCAGTAGAAAGTAAAAGCCCGAAAAAGTTATACTTTATCGGGCTTTCTGGCCTCCCCGGCGCGATTCGAACGCGCGGCCTTTCGCTTAGGAGGTCGCCAAGACGTTTTTTACCGCATTATCTATGATACCTTGTGATGTTGCCCATCATCAAAAAAACCAGAAAAATGGGTGAATTGTTTGTAATGCCGTATCATTGCATACCACTGCATAAACTGTTGTTTCAAACTAGGCGATTAGCAAAATCTTAGCAGAAGCAACGTGGAATGATGGCATCAAGACAATAACCACAAGTCGGGACACGCCTTACACTTGGATTATACCATATACTGCGGACTGTAAAAAGGGAGATGTGATGAGCATTTCCCTTTTTTCTATCGGATGGGAGATATGTTCTATGAAATGCCTATTTACCTACAAGTGGGTCAAGCTGCCGCGCGCCCACATACCTACAGGCAAGGGGTTAATGGGTTCATTCCTCCGGCTTGCTTCCCGTGCAGCGTTCCGTCCAGGCAAAGCCCAGTACTGTGGTTACACAAACGATGTCAACGCTGGCTCTTGGGTCGGCGGCATCGTAGGACTGAAAAGCATACTCGGCGTCAAGGATCGCAAGCAGGCGCTCAACGTCATGGAGCGGCTTGTGGAGATGGGCTTCATCACCTGCTCGCTCAACACACAAACGAAGAAGCTCACCTATACCATCAACGACTGGATCATGGAATGTAGCGGCGACACCTGTCCCACCGGCGCCATCTACACCACCGAAGGCTACGGCTTCCTTTGCATTCCGCGAGACGTCACAGAAAGGCTTGTCCGACAGGGATACCGCTTTGGCGAATCTGACGCATGGCTTGACCTCTGGTGCCACACTGTATGGGGAGACCGTTATAACGCATTCTCAAGATTGGCGCCAACCATTCAAATTATGCGCGGTAAACCGATACTCACGCTTGAAAGCCTTGGCGCACGCTGGGGTTGGGAGAAAACCAAAGTCTGGCGCTTCCTTAAAAAGTATGCGGATACCTTTTCGCTTTATAAGCTCCCCGGCTCCTATGGCTGCCTCATATTCAATCGGCTCTATCCGGCGGACGTTGGCCCGGTGGAAGCCCCAACCGACGCCGTCATAAGGCGTGTTTTGAACGAAATACGTTTTATGGGGCAAAAAACGCATTACTCAAGCTCTGACCATGAGCGAATCAACCTGTATACGCTCTGGTTCAGCAATAGGATCGAGCTTGGCAACCTCAACGATGGGTGTCCCTCTCAAAGTCACCCGGCTGTTGATCGTGTTGCAGTTTTTACCCCATATAATACGCGCGCGTATTCTTCTCTCCCAAAGAGTACGAATGACTGCGCGGGTAGTATATACAGGGAACGCAGGATACAGGATCTCAGCCCTCCCCGGCCACGGCAATGCGCCTGGCCATAACGACATATCCAAGGAGGGATACCCAAATGAAAAAGCAAGACGTACAGAACGCCCCAGCAAGGGATATCTATGCCCAGCAGGAAAGCCAACTCTCCATGCAGTCCCACGCCTTTGTCGAGATGCTGGCCAAGCGTGGGCTTATCGAGGACGACGCGATCCAAAACGAGGCGGTTCGCAAGGCCGATAAAGAAAAGCGCCGCAATATGCACCATAACACGCTGCTCCTGCTTCGGAGCTACCGCGATATCCGATGGATGCTGCAATGCTTCCCCGACACCATTGCCGAGGAGCTTGACGCGCCGCTGCACGACCTTGACACGCTCATCAACCTGGTGAACTCGGAGATTGATTTGGATAATTACCGGCTGGAGAATCGCATTCAGAGCATGCGGCTCTCCCGCAGCATGATGGACAGACTGAACGAGGCAGTCTCCATACTGCGCGACAAGCCGCAGAACGGCGATATGCTCTACAACATCATCTATCTGACCTATATAGCTCCGGAGCGGCTTATGGTAGTCGAGATATGCTCCAAGCTGCACATCTCAGACAGGCAGTATTACCGGCTTCGGCAGCAGGCGCTGAACATCATTTCGATAAGGCTCTGGTCTGCGCCCGCAGCCGAGCTGGATAGCTGGATCGAGGTGATGAGTCTGCTGGAGGTTCTGTAGTGAACAACTATTCGAATTACTAAGACGTATACCGGATTGCCATGCTCTTCTCCAATTCTTCATGTTAGCTCATTTCTGCTCGTAAGCAAGGAAATACGCAAGATAATACACAAGATATTGCAGAGCGTTATGACTTTTGGGTATAATAAAGCATAGAAAGAGGTGGAGAGCATGGCAAGTTATCAGCCCCCATTTGCTATAACCAATCACATGGTCAAGCTTGTTTCGGAAATCGCGGAAAAGATTGGCAGGCTTGATCGCTATCAAAGCCTTGATGCGAAACCATGCCTGCGGCGCAACAACCGGATCCGTTCCATCCATTCATCGCTGGCCATAGAAGCAAACTCACTGTCTATCGATGCTGTTCGCGGCGTTATCGACGGCAAAACCGTCATCGGCCCGGTAAAAGAAATCCAAGAGGTCAAGAATGCATACAGGGCCTATGACGAACTTGGCAAATTCGACCCATTTTCCATTGATGAGCTGAAACGCCTTCACGGCGTCATGACCTACCTCACCGTCGATGAAAGCGGACAGTTCCGTTGCGGAGAGGAAGGTGTTTTTGACGGCGGACGGTGTATTTTTATGGCTCCGCCCGCAATGCGCGTTTCTGCCCTGATGGATGATTTGTTTTCATGGATGAAGCAGGCAAGAAAGGATGTGCATCCGCTCATTCTTTCCTCGGTATTTCATTATGAGTTTGTGTTTATCCACCCGTTTGCGGATGGGAACGGACGCATGGCGCGGCTTTGGCAGACAAGCCTACTCTGCGAGTGGAACCGCGTTTTTCAATATATGCCGATAGAAAGTCGGATACATGCGTTTCAGTCGGAATACTACGAGGCGATTTCAAAATGCCACAACGAAGGCAGCGCAAATAGCTTTATTGTATTCATGCTGGAGAAGATCAGTGAAACACTGGATCTGTATTTGCAGCAAGCAAGCTCAGCAGACGCACAGGTCAGCGAATATGTCAGGCGACTGCTCAATGCGATGGAATACGATGTGCCTTATACGGCTAAACGCATTATGGAGCTGCTGAACCTGAAATCGAAGGAGACTCTCAGGAGGCACTATATCAATCCAGCGCTTGAAATGGGTTTAATTGTAATGAGTATGCCGGATAAGCCCACGAGCCGGAATCAGGCGTATGTTAAGAAGTAGACTGCTATTGCAATTATGCTATAACGGTAGTAATTGAGGTTCTTGATAATAATATAAAAAGAGCCCCGAAGGGCTCTTGCATTTGCTTAATATGTAAGAACGAGCTGATCGTTCCCGACCATATAAGCAGTATGCAGTTATTATTATGGATGCTTGACATGGGAAATAACCGTTTAATATTTTTTGTTTGAGTAAATTGAGATGGTACAGGAAAAAAGAAAACGAGAGCCTTATAAACTCTCGCAAACCCTACTACCTAAGAAAGTCGAGCCGATCGCCCCCTTAAGTAATAATTTATTTTACCACTACGATATCAAGTTGTCAAATAAAAATTTTAATCTCCTCAAACCCTCCTGAAACATCCGACGTGCCAGAGGTATTATTGCCTCTCTTGCGGTATAACTTTACTTCCCCGTCTTCAGATATCTTTATGCCAAGCCCCTTGCTTCCTAACATTCTTGCTGCCGCATCTCTCCCCCCACCGCTCTCCGATTGCAAGGTACTGTTTAGTATATACCCAATAGCCAAATATTTACCACACTGATTAATTACTGTAGCACCATCTAAAGATAAAAGTTCCATTTGTATCTCGCGATCGGTGTACCCAAACTTTTGAATAAAAATTTTTCTACTTTTTTCGGTGCTTTATAGCCTTTTTTGCTTTATTATGGACGCTCTTCGCAACTCTTACCTCCACTGTTTCCGCATGCTCCACGTCTATTTGTAGTCAAACATGTGGTCAAAAACCGCTTTCTGAACACCCTCGTGGCAGGGGACAGAAAGCGGTTTTTAGAGTTTACCAGAGTGCTGCGGACGGATGATTCGTCGCTCTAGTTTGTCGCATTGTACCTCTGCTGAGGAGGTTAAGCAAGTCCTTTATATAAGGAACGGCGGCGCAGTATTTGCATCGCTATAGACAAAGAATACCCTCACGCATTTGCCTTCTGAAGATAAAATTCACTCTCCGCGACTCGTGTCACAAAATCATACTCCAGTCGTGTTGCCTTTGAGGGCGAAATATTGTAGCGCTTAACCACCGAGCGAAAATATGCAAAGAACTCCCTGTCTTCCTCTGTCATCGGTGAAACCCAGCCGTTCTCGGCACCGTGGGCTTCGATTTTCTCCAACTCTGCCATACGTTCGTTATCCATGTCAGTTGCCTCTCCTGAAAGGAATCACGTTTTCCCCTTAACAGCTATTACATTCCCGTAATTCATGTAGTATTTTGAGGGAAAGACTACCTTTTTTGTTACGGACTTACGTTTCCAGAAGATCCTCCATCGTACAACCGAGGACTTTTGCAAGGCTAAGAACAGTCTCCGCACTGGCTTTGTTAATGTCCTTGTTGCGCTGTTCGTACATTTGAATTGAGCGAAGACTGACATTGCTTCGCTTGGCAAGCTCTGCCTGCGTGCAGCCATAAAGCGTGCGGATACGTTTGAGGTTAGTATCAGCGAAGTATTCGCGCACTTTAGCATCGACAATATCAGCGAATTTAGTGACATCCGCTTCATGAAGGGGGGAATACATCTGCTGCAAATCTTCAAACGAAAGAACCTTAAAAATATCACTGAACTTTCTTCCGGAGAACCATTGATAGTAGGCCACTGCCCAGCCGATCCAATACTCTCTGGAACGGCTGAAATTCGCTTGAGGCTTGGCGGTCGGCGCTTTGCCCGTAGTCTCAACGAGAACATCAACAGCAGTTTCAATCCCGCTTTTCCCAAAAAGATATGAAGGTTCACCATTCTCGATCCGATTACTGACGGAACTGACGGAAAACAATTTTATGAAGCTATCTCCGGCAACTCCACACGCGTTGATAGCATAATCAAAAGCATCGCCCAGTAATGCCTGCGCGTTACTCAGATAGATTTCTTGGTATGCGTGGGTCATCGTTTTGGATGCCTCCTCTTATGATATCAAGGATATACAGACCATCTGTTTCCTCTTCAAGTATATCCGAATAAAGTTGGTCGGCTTCATCATTTCGAGCCTTGCGGCGAACATAATATTTTTCCTTTTCCGCAATAGAAAATCCATCGTAATGCAGCAGCGAAAAGGCGTATTTAGACTTGATGACAATCTGTTCGCCTAACTTGCCAAGTCGCATAGCGTTTGCGAGTTGCTGTACGGAAATTCCGTTATTTAGGAAAGACGCAGCAAAGTCAAAATAGGAGTCATCGGCACGGTATCCGATAATCAGGTCGTAGGCATTGACGTTGACACCGAAATTGTCAATCAGATATCGTTTTGCCCGCTGTGCGGCTGGGCTTTTGATAGAAAACAGACGATGCGCTACCAGAACAGCAATCCAGTTCAGAATCGTATAGTTTGGACTGTTCAGATTCAGAATTTTCAGGTATTCCGTATCAAGACTGTAACGATTGACGAAGCCGTTACGCAGAGAGGATACAGCCCATTCTTTGGCGAGTTCCTCGCTTTCCGTGCAGTAGAAGCCCAGCCCGAAGTCATTGTTCTGCTTACCCAACCCAAAGGTTGGAGATTCGATGATCTGTTCGGAGCCATGATATAGGGTAATTTTCTGATTCATCTCCGCATCCTCCTAAGTATCACTGTAAAAATAGTATCACCAAAGTGATATAAAGTCAAGTGACATTTGTAGAGAAAAAAGAGAGCATTTCTCGCTTGAAAAATACAGTTTCTTCAGACGAATATTTCCAAGAGAAACTTAGAGATAATCAGTTCACAGAATGATATTGAGCATCCATTTTGCCGGTGGTATAATTAAATGCGGCTAAATAGGATATTGCAGAACTACTGGAAAAATACAAATACTCCGCAGCAAAGCATAAGAGTAACCTCCGCAACATCTGCGGGACATTTGCTGCCGAGGGGATAACGATCAGCAAATATACCCGCAGAAACCTTGACCGAATCGCCAGCGGGCAGACCAGCTATTAGCAAGTCCTGGCCGAGCTGAGAGCGAAGTACGAAAAGAGGGGATAAGGTTACGTCTTCCAGTTGCAGACTTATCGATTCCTTTTTAATGATATGTATATGGAGAGTAGTTTCAAATTTGTTTCGCTAAAGGCTCCGCGAGGCATTAAGCGAGAGCCTTTTCGAGGCATCGGAGGTTAGACGGTAAAAAAAGTTTGCGAAAGACGCAACTCAAAGTTTGCAGCGCTATAGACAAAGAAGAGTTACTTTCCACAGTAGGCAGCGATTGCCTGTGCGACGAAATCTGCCGTGCCATCACCGCCAGCCATGTCAATGTTTTTACGGAAGCGGTCATCGGCCACATACATCTGGCCTAAGCCTGCCAGAATCTCCGGCGTGCAAGTGTAAAAATGGTCGGTGATGAATTGCTGCAAATCACGAATGGCCGCCTGCGCTTCCAGCGAGGTAGGAGCAAGATGCTTCAGCTCGCCCAGCTTTGCAAAGAGCCTCATCAAATCGGCAGGGTTGCCGGTAGCCCCGCCTTTTTCATGCTGCTGATATTCCTGATAGGCGATGGTATTGCCCCATTTTTCTTTGACCTCTGCGGTGTACTTCTCTTGCTCGGTTTTACTAAATGCGTCAAATTTCATAGGTGTTACTCCTGTTTCTAAGGTTTCACGGGCGAGGGCGATGAGCTGTCCCAACCGATTCTGCCGCAGCTCCAACAGCTTGATCTGATCTGTGAGAGCGGTGGCCTGGTCGAATTTTGGGTCATCCAGAATGCTCTTGATGTCTTTGAGCGGAAATTCCAGCTCCCGAAATAGTAGAATGGATTGCAGCCGCGCCAAGGCTGTATCATCATACAGCCGGTAACCAGCTTCTGTAAGGGCCGTGGGTGGCAGCAACCCGATGGCATCATAGTGGTGCAGCGTCCGGACACTGACACCGGCCAACTTGCTGACTTCATGAATGGTCATCATGGGTATCCCTCCTCCGTGTGAGCTTACCATACACTATGACGTAACGGAAGAGTCAAGAGGGAAATCCTCTATTTGTGAAAAAAGTCCTGTGCGCTATGATTGCTGCAAAAATCGTGCAAATCTATCATTTTCTTGCTTCCTATGTCAAAATGTGCTATTATTATAAACAACGCTGTCATGTGTTGGAATAGGCCTTGGCAGTTTGGCTGCAATAGACCGAATGCTCTGCCAAGCGGCAGAGCATTTTTTGCATATCGGTACGGAGGAGATATTTATGTCTGTGAGTTATAAAAAACTCTGGAAGCTGCTTATCGATAAGGATATGAAGAAAAAAGACCTATGTGAAAAGGCTGGTATCAGCCCAGCATCTGTCACTAAGATGGGGCGGAACGGGCATGTTACCACGGAGATACTCGTGAAGATTTGTGCGGCGCTGGATTGCCGAATTGAGGATATCGTGGAAATTGTGCCTGACAATCGATAAACAGATAAAGACGATTTTAGGAGATCTATATGGGAAAAGAACTGTTTAAGAATATCCCCAGTAAAGTCGGGGATTTGGTCAAGGATGTACGCAATGGCCGCATCGGTCTGCCTGATCTTCAGCGTCCTTTTGTTTGGAGGGACAATAAAGTTCGTGAGTTGTTTGACTCTATGCTCAAGGGCTATCCCATTGGCTATATCATGCTGTGGGAGTCTCCAGTTGATTATGAGAGCAAAAAGAGCGCGATTGGAGATAACTCAAAAACCTATGAAGAACCTAAGGAACTCGTCATTGACGGTCAGCAGCGTTTGACTGCCCTTGTTGCGGCTATGTATGCGGTCAAGGTGAAGGACAAGAATTTCGCAGATCGTGAAATAAAAATCTCCTATAATCCGCTGACTCGCGAATTTGCCGTGTGGTCCCAGGCATACGAAAAGGACACCGAGTGGATCAGTCGCATCAGTGATGTGTTCCTGGCAAAAGAGGACAATTCCATCAGTTCTCTGCGGCGACATTTTATCAAGGAAGCCAACGAAGGCCGCGGTAAGAAAGAACTCCCCTTGCTGACAGACGAGGAAGAAGATAGAATCGAAGATAACATCAATGCGCTTCTGAATTTGTCTGATTATTCTCTACCTACTCTGGAAATCAGTTACACGGCAGACGAAGAAGATGTCGCAGATATTTTCGTCAGAGTCAATTCTGGCGGACAGAGTCTGACGGAGAACAACTTCATTCAGACTCTTATCTCCGTTTACGAGAATGAAACCAGCAATAAGATCAATGCGTTTGCAGCAGCATCCAGAGTACCAGCCGCCAACACCTCTTACAACACACTTTTGGCAATTGAACCTTCTCATCTGATTCGCATGGCCGTTGGCGTTGGTTTCAAGCGTGCCCGGTTGAGATACGCCTACATGCTTTTGAGAGGCAAAAATCTTGAGACCGGAAAGTTCTCTGATGAAGTCCGGCATGAAAATCTCCAGATTTTCAAGGACGCTTTGGACAAGGTCATGAACCTTAACAACTGGCACAGTTTCATTAACATCGTGGCAGAGGCCGGATATATCAGCGACAAGCTGATTGCATCGTCCAACGCTATCGTTTTCAGTTATGTCCTTTACCTGATCGCCAAATACGACTACAAACTGGATGCGGCGCAGTTGAAGAAATGCACCAGCAAGTGGTTCTTTATGAGCACCATCACATATTTCTACACTGGCTCCACGGAGTCCGAAGTGGAAAAGCAATTTGCAGATCTGCGTGATGTTCATACGGCGGCAGAGTTCATTGCCTATATTGACCGTGTAATCGAAACACACTTCACAGACGATTATTTCAGTTTGACTCTACCTAACGAGCTGAACAGCGCTGCGGCTATTTCTCCGGCGTGGTATGGGTATGTGGCAGCTCAGATCGTGCTGAATACTCCTATGTTGTTCAGCAACACCCCAGTATCCAAGTATTTCATCTTGGGTTCCAGCGGAACGAAGAATGCTATCGACAAGCATCACATTTTCCCGAAAAACTACCTGACCGGCATTGGTTTTACCAGCGACCGTGACCGGAACCAGATCGCAAACTTTACCTATCTCGACTACGCCACCAACATCGAGATTTCAGATAAGGCGCCCCAAGACTATGTCTCTCATTACCGCCAAAAACTGGGCGAAGAAGGTTATCGCAAAACCTGCAAGGAACACGCTCTGCCGGATAACTTCGAAAATATGGACTACATGGAGTTCCTAAGCCAGCGCAGAATCTTGATGGCGCAAACTGTTCGCAAGGCTTATCAAAGACTGTGTGAGTGATATTTACAAACAAAGTCTTTCGAGGTGGTTGCTTGCCGTACACAGAAACCGGGGGAAATGTTATATCCAATATTTAGAACTCACATGGCACGGAAGGGGTCCCGCAATGATTACAATTGATTCTTTAATTGGGCAGATGAAAAGCCTTTTTGCCATTAAAACACCAGTTCGCTTCGATACGCCGGAGTATATTCAATTTTATAATGACCTAATTCAGTACATTTACGAAAATCACTTTGAAGAAAGCGATGAGTGGAAAATCATTTCCCGTAATCTTGTTTACACCTCAACGCAAAGAATGGCAACGGGAGAAGGAAATACAATTTTGATTCAATTAGATGCCTTGAAGCGCAGGGAACTGGAACTCCGTTTTGCGATTGACTGGAAGCTGGTTCACCCGGATATTATTCGGGTGGCGCGGTCACTGTATCAAGATGGCCATTATTTTGAATCTGCACGCAGTGCCTTTATCGAAATAAATGCCAGAGTCAAAAAGCTTTTCCCAGAGCTTAGAGGAAAGGACGGAAAGCAGTTGGATGGCTACCCTCTTATGCAAACAGTTTTTTCGGCCAAAACTCCTAAGCTTGTGATTGCAGACACCTCAACGGATACAGGCGAAAATGTTCAACGAGGATTTATGGATATGTTTGCCGGAGCAGCGGCTGCCTTGCGAAATCCAAAGGCTCACGAAAATGATTTCATTACAGCAGAGAATGCGGCACGGCAGTTAATGTTTGCCAGTATGCTAATGTACGAGCTGGATGAGGCTTTGGAGCGAGAGGAAAACAGCACCATAGCGGCAGTTGAAAAAGTTCAATTGGTTGCTGATACGGATTTCGCAAGCAACGGACACAGAGGAGGATAACGGATGGATTACAGTTTATTGATTGCCTATTTGCGGCAGAAACAATATATTACGGATTTGGAAAAGGATATTCTGGATACATGGAACGAGCTTCAGAAATCCCCATTTGACCGCAGTTCTGCGCAACTGCAAATTATGCAGAATAACGCAAAACACCCGGAGATTCTTGCCGCAATCAAGGCGCTACCAACAACGGTTATTCGCCCTTTTGATCAGGTAACAGAAAACGATATACGATATAATTTGGGGGAACAACTCGAGGCACTTGCCATGAAAGAGGGGTGGCCAACCAATGGCTAATAAATTGGAGCTGACGTGGTATGGCAAAGACGAGCCGATTCGGGTCGAGCCTCGTTTACTGATTGAAAATACGGAGCTTTCCAACACCGCCGCCGACCCGGAGACGCAGAATATGCTGATCCATGGGGATAATCTGTTGGCGTTGAAAGCGCTGGAGAGCAAATTCGCCGGGCAAGTAAAGTGTATCTATATCGATCCTCCGTACAATACCGGCTCGGCATTTGAGCATTATGATGATAATCTGGAGCATAGTATTTGGCTCAATCTGATGCGTCCACGCCTCGAAATCCTCTGGAATCTTCTTGATGGTACTGTTGGTAGCCTGTGGATCAGTATTGACGATTCCGAACAGGCATATATGCGGGTTTTGTGCGACGAACTATTTGGTCGGCATAATTTTGTTGCACAGAATGTATGGCAAAAACGATATTCCCGTGAAAATCGAGAAGCTATCGGCGATGCGCACGAGTATATTATTGTTTACGCGAAAAATTCTGCTCGTTTTAAGGAAAGTAGAAATCTTGTCCCTATGTCAGAGGAGCAAGCCAAAGTATATAAGAACCCCAATAACGACCCAAAAGGACGCTGGAGAGGCGTTCCTATGACTGCACAGGGATATCGGCCAAACCAAATGTATCCGATAACAGATCCGAAAGGGAATATTCATTATCCTCCTGAAGGTCGGTGCTGGAGTACTGTTGAATCGGAATTCAAAAAGCTGTTGGAGCAAGGGAGAATTTATTTTGGAAAGAATAATGACTCCCAACCAAGTACAATCCGCTATCTATCTGAAGTCCCTGGTGTAGTACCATGGACATGGTGGCCGTGTGAAGAAGTCGGTCACACAGATTCGTCAAAGAAAGAGGTTATGGCGATTTTCGGCAAAGATAACATTTTTGCCACTCCTAAACCCGAAGAGCTTATTCAGCGCATCATCCATATTGCCTCCAATCCCGGCGATTTGGTTCTTGATTCCTTCCTCGGTTCCGGTACTACCGCTGCCGTCGCACAAAAAATGGGGCGGCGTTGGATTGGCGTGGAAATGGGCAATCATGCCTATACCCATTGCAAAGTGCGCATGGATAAGGTTATTGCCGGGGAAGACCCCGGCGGCATTACCAAGGCGCAGAGCTGGCAAGGAGGCGGAGGATACCGATTCTATGAGGTAGCACCTACGCTCATTAACAAAGACCCCTTTGATGAATATGTCATCAACGAGGACTATGACGCCAATATGCTGGCAGCGGCGGTGGCTTTGCACGAGGGATTCCGCTATCAGCCGGACGGAGACCTGTTCTGGAAACAGTCTGTAGGCAACGAGAACAGCTATCTCTTTGTGACTACCCGCCACCTGAACATCCCCTATCTGGACTCCATCAAGGACACCATGGAGGAGGGCGAATATCTGATCATCGCTTGCCGCTCTTTTGACAGCGGACTGGACAAGGCCTACGATAATATCACAGTGAAGAAAATCCCGCAAATGCTGCTGGAACGCTGCGAGTTCGGCAAAGCGGATTACAACCTGAATATCGTACACCCGCCGGTGTATGATGATTGCGACGAGGAGGAAGAGGATGTCTAACGATTTTCCGCTCTATACCACAGACTATATCAGCGGCGTCATGTCCCTCCGCAAGCCGCAGTCGCAATCGCTGAAGATTCTGGAGGAAATTACAAACGCCGTACAGCTCCGCAAGGGAATGAATCTGAAAGCGGCACTGGGCGCTGTCCACGCTATGTATCCGATCTGCTCCGATTTTGAGCGTGACTTTATGTCCCTGACTTTTGCTCTGGCAACCGGCGTCGGCAAGACTCGCTTGATGGGAGCCTTTATCGCCTACCTTTACACGCAGCACCATATCAGAAACTTTTTCGTGGTCGCTCCCAATACCACGATTTTTGAAAAACTCAAAAAGGATCTCAGTGATAACAACAGCGCCAAGTATGTGTTTAAGGGGCTTGGCTGTTTCAGCACGCTACCGCAGATCATTACGGATGACAATTACCGTGAAAAAACGCTCTCCCTGTTTGAATCCGATGTTCACATCTTCGTGTATAACATCGATAAATTCAACAAAGAGGGCGCAAATATGAAAAAGGTGAACGAGCTCATCGGGGACTCGTTCTATCAGGCGTTGTCCGACTTACCGGACCTTGTGCTCATTATGGATGAGTCGCACCATTACCGGGCAGAAAAGGGTGCGCAGGCACTGAACGAGCTGCATCCGCTGCTGGGATTGGAATTGACAGCGACACCGTTGGTGACCAAGGGAAATAAGCAGGTGCCGTTCAAAAATGTGGTATATGAATACCCTCTGTCCAAAGCGATCGAGGATGGCTATACCCGCACCCCATATGCCGTGACCCGCTCGGACATTGATTTCTATAACTTCGGTGATGAACAGCTGGATAAAATGATGCTGCTGGACGGCATCACCTGCCATGAAAGCACAAAGCGCAAATTGGAAGTCTATGCTGCCAATCACGGCAAGCCTGTGGTGAAGCCGTTTATGCTCGTAGTTTGCAAGGATACGGATCACGCAACCTGGGTGGAGCAATTCGTAAAGTCAGACGAATTCCGTGGTGGTGTGTATCGCAACAAAACGATCATCGTCCACTCTAAGCAGAAAGGCGCAGAGACCGAAGCGAACACTCGACTGCTTCTGGATGTGGAAAATCCGGAAAATCCGGTGGAGATCGTGATCCATGTCAATATGCTCAAAGAAGGCTGGGATGTCAACAACCTCTACACCATCGTCCCGCTTCGGACAGCCGCATCCAAAATTCTGCGAGAGCAGATGGTCGGTCGTGGCTTGCGCCTGCCCTATGGAGAGCGCACCGGTGACCGGGATGTGGATGCCGTCATGCTGACCGCCCATGACAAATTCAATGATATTCTTGCGGAGGCACAGAAGGGTGATTCTATTTTTAAGGCCGGGAATGTTATTAAAGCAGAAGAAATCAAACCCGAAGAAGTGGTCTATACCCAGCTGACAATAGAAACTGATCCGGATGTTGAACTGGAAAAAGCGTATGCTCATACTCAAATTGAAAAGGCGGCTACCACAGATGCACTGATCAAGAAGGCAGCTGATTTGATCAAAGCAGAGGTTGAGCAGCACATTCAGCACACCCCGGCGCATACGGTCACCCCTGTGCAGGCACAGCAAATTGTAGAAACAGTCAAACAGAAGGTCGCTGAGGATAAGGATCTGGGACAGACCTTCAAGGAGAATGAAATGCCGCTGGCAGCATGGATGCTCTACCAAACCGAGGAAACGCGCAGAGCTGCCGTGAACAAATTTATTCCGATCCCCCGTATCAAGGTAACGGATGCCGGTGTTGAGGAATATGTGTTCGTAGACTTTGATTTGGACATGGCAGATTTTACCCACGTGCCGATCAAGAACGAGCTGCTCGTTCAGAATCTGGAGGATATGCAGGATCGGCAGCGCATCAAGGGAGACGCTATTGACTTTGAAGGATACAATCCTAAAAAAGTCATTCTGGAACAGCTGCGTGAAAAACCGGAAATCGATTACGAAAAGTGTTCCAAACTGCTGTTTAAGCTGATTACTCAGGTCTGCGACCATTACGAGACACAGTATGGCACCAACGGAATGCAAAACATCACTATGATGTATAAGCGTGATATTGGAAACAAGATCTATAAGCAAATGCTACAGCACTTCTATTGCGAGACCGGCTTTTTGCAGGAAGAGGTAGTCGGCACAAGAGATTACAATTTACAGCAGTCTTACAGCTGTGCCGAACGGGTCAATCTTTTCTCCGATGATTACACCGAGAACATCCAATCAGTTCTGTTTGAAGGAGTCAAGAGGGGCGTATTCAACGCCGCCAAGTTTGACAGTCGTCCCGAGCTGGTGCTTGCACGGGTGTTGGAGACGGGCACCGATGTACAGAACTGGCTTCGCCCTGCTCCGCAGGAGTTCAATATCACCTACAATCACGGGCATAACTATGAGCCGGATTTCGTTGTGGAGACCGACGATACGATTTATCTCGTGGAAGTAAAGGGCGAGGACAAGCTGAATAATCCCGATGTTATTGCCAAGAAAAGGCGCGGCATTCATTACTGTGAAGTTGCCTCTCGCTGGGGAAAGGCGAACGGCTATAAGCAGTGGAAGTATCTTTTCATTCCGTCCAAGCAAATCATGCCGAACTCGTCGTTTATGCAGTTGGCAAAAATGTTTCAAACCATGTAAGCGTGGACAGTTTGTGCTGGCTATTGAAATGGCCGGAAGTGGTTTCCATGAGGCCGGGAGCAAGCAGGCAGAGCGAGATATGAAGAAGAACTCCGTTTTGGAGAAGTGCGCTGTTCCGTTCCTGCGCCTCCGTACAGACGGCAGTGGAGAAAAAGAAAAAATCCGGACTGCACTAAAGGGAGAATGATTATGCCGAAAATTATCAGGAACGCAATCAGATGCAAAAAATGTGGAGATATCATCGAAAGCGAAACTGTCCATGATTTCAAATTTTGCAGCTGCGGCTCGTGCGCTGTGGATGGCGGTCACGACTACCTTCGCAGGTGCGGAAATCGTGAGGATTGGGAAGAACTGTCCAAAGCGGAAAAGGTGGAAGACAACGATGCATTGACTTGATCCTGTCTTGCGGAAATTGGTGGTGCCAGGATATCATTTATCATCATTCGCAATGCCACCACGAATTGCCCAGGGCTGGCATCGTTATAAAAAGGCTCTCTCAGCATGGATGCAAACAAAAGTAAAAACTGCGTAGGGGTATAGCTAACCTGCGAGAGCAAGTCACCAGTAAAGCAACCCGCAATCGCAACGCGGCATCTAAAAAGTTAATATCCCGGAAGTCCAGTAAAATCAAGGGCCTCCGGTTCCATGGGGGTATAGCTCAGCTGGGAGCCCGCACCACGAATACCCCACATCCCCAATAGCGGCTGAAACTATGCGTTCCAGCCGCTATTTTTCTTAAAAGTTTCAGTAGCTGTTTCCGCCAAACTGTGGTATATGTTTGTACTGCAAGGAGGCGAGCGCATGAAATACAAACTGCTGAAAGACCTGTATGACTGCTTTTATACCCCACCTGAACTTCCGGCTCAGAAACGGGAAATTGAGGAGTGCCATCAAACACTTAGCGAGGTGTTGGGCAAACCGGAGCGTCGGCTGGTGCTCCGGATCATCGACGCAAAAGACCGTATTGCGGAGGACACCTCCATCGACAGCTTTATCGCCGGATTTGGACTGGCATGGAAGCTGTCCATAGAACTGAATCACTACGAAAACGAGCGCTCAGTCTCCTGCCGAACGGCAATGGAATCGGGGGCTCGTTTTGCATCTGCGAAGGAGGAAGAGACATGAAGAAGTTCGTCATAGCAACTATGATTGTTGCTTGTATCGCCTTGTGTGCTGCCGTGTGGCCGCATAACAACGCAGCCGAGCAAATACCCGTCCCAGCCGCAGAAACCGCTGTGAGCGCCAGGGAAGCGACCATTGCGGAAATTGAGGAACGCGCAGCACTGGCAGAGAAGGAAAAAAGAACGATCCCGCAACAAGAAGCGCCCCAAGAAGAGCAACCTGAACCGAAGACAGGGCCTATTGAAACACCCGTAGCTTCCGAACTCCAGCTTTCCACGGGGCAAGCACCCGCTAAGAATTCCGCACCAGAGCCAACTCCGCCACAGCCTTCTAAAGAACTGCACCCCGGCGACAAAGTCTATGTGGCGGGCTTCGGATGGGTAGAGTACGAGGGACCTAATCACAGCAAAGATGGCACGGACATTTACGAAAACGGCAACAAAATTGGGATCATAGGGTGAAATTTGCGGAGAACATTCAAAATAGGGTCAAGCCGCTATTGACAATCAAACTTTCTATGCTATTCTATAATGATTTAACCCCGAGGTTGAATGGGTGGCATGGGTGAGAAGGAGAGTATGTATGGCGTATGAGTTTGTTTGCGAATCCGAAGCAAAGCGCTATCGTTCGGATTGCTCGAATGTCCTGAAGGAAACCTGCGAGCTGCTGAAGGAGAAGGGTATTTCTGCACAGTTTTCGCTTGTTGGAAGCGGAGCAAGGAATATGATCACGAGAAATGGAGATGGCCCGTATGACTTGGACTACAACCTTTTGGTCATGAAAGCAGATGACGAGTATCGCGACCCGCGATTACTGAAAGATACAATTAGAAACGCCCTTAACAAAGCGGTGGGCGGAAAGTTCTTTTCGGATGCACAAGATTCAACTTCTTGCTTGACTGCACTGCTGCATTTTAAGGATACTCCAAATGTTGAATTCAGCTTTGATGTTGCGATTATCAAGAAAAATCCAAACGGGAACTATATGCGGTTAGTACATAATAAACCTTGTAATCAGTACACATGGAATGAAGTGCCACGCTCACATCAAGTGAAAGATAGAGCGGATGATATAAAGGAAGAAGGCTTATGGCAGGAGGTTCGGGACAAGTATCTTGAGAAGAAAAATATGTATCTGTCTTGGCAGGATCATAACCATCCATCCTTTGTGGTGTATGTGGAAGCGGTGAATGAGGTATATAACAGACATTTCAATAGAGGAGGCGGGTACAGTGTGCAATCGGTTTTTTGACTACGATGACGGCGATTTCGCCATGAGCATCTCGGATAATATGGCGATGGACTCCGATGGGGAGCTCATGATGCGCATGGGCGATCACATGGCGATGGATATGGACACAGGCGATATTCACATGATCTCCTCGTGGTCTGATGATGACGAGGAGTAGAGCATAGGCGGCGGCTCAACGGATGCACCGCCATAGACAAAGAAAGAAAACATTTTTCAGGATCCGGGCAGAGAAAGCAGCGGGACAGGCCGTAAAGGCTTGTCCCGCTGTCTGTGCCTTATGGCAGATATTCTTCCGTGACCCGATACCGGCTGATGCCGAAGGCGCTGCTCCGCTCCACGATTTCTGCAGGGATCTTGGGCAGATACTTCTTGCTGAAGCTGGTGTCCCCGAAGTAGGCGTCAAAGCTTGCCACCGGCAGGACCACCCATTCACAATCATCCTGCCGGTTGGCGAGATAATAGCGGATCAGAGTACAGACAGCATTAGACGGAATTTCCTTCGGAAGCGCCGCTTTCACTTTTTCTGTCAGTTCGGGCGGCAACTCCGACCCCTCTCTGCGCAGCGGCCCCAGCTCCAACGCATCGGCAAGGACATCATCAAAGCGCAGCGTCCAGGCACCCTTGGTTTGGGGCGCAAAAATCGGGATCTGATACTGTATCACCTTGCTTCGCCATGCGGCGGCAAACTTTAACTGAATGACCTCCGCATACTTGAGTGAAGTGCTGCGCACCTTTTCCGGGTGCGACAGCATGAAGTCCGCAGCACGGAGAACATGACGGAGAAACCAGCCAATCCCGTCCGCATCCACCAGCTCCGGGAACGCCGTGTGCAGCTCCGAAAAATCCGTCTGGAATTGCCATTTCTTGTCCGGCGCACGCTTCCCGTCCTCCGGTACACTGCACCAAGCGCAGAGCGCGCGGCGGGCGTAGTCGATCCGATCGTGGGAATCACCCGAAATGACCATTCCGTCTTTACCGTGGAACAGATATCCGCGGGCCAGGATGGTCAAAATCCGAGCCATTCCCTCAAACTCCAGGATCGTGGCAAAGGTGAACCGACCCAGCCAAGTCGTGTCGCTCTTCTTGCTGGCGGTATAGGAAACCGTTCCGGTATACGCGCAGAATTCCTCCCATTCGTTAATCATCCTGCACCTCCAGAACATTTTTCTCGATGTACTCCGGCAGCAGATCCCACAGCAGGTCACGCCTGCCGAGAGCCACCACATAGCGCACGGCCGAAGTCGGTCTTACAACAGCGGTCAGCAGCTCCCGGCACTTGGCCGTCACCGCATCACGGTAGCTCCGGGAGGCGGACTTGTCCGCAAAGGCTCTCATCATGGTGGTGAAAGCTTTTGAATCGCTTTCGCGGAACAGCTGCTTTTTCTCCCTGCCTGTGTTCTCGTCCTCCATATCACAGACAATGTCCCCGAGGATGCGGTAGCCGCCGAAGCGGAAATCAGTCAGCAGATCGTAAACATCCTCAAACTCCGGCAGCCATTCCCGCAGGAAGCGCTCCCGTGCATCCTCGTCCATGAGGTGCCAAGCCTGCTCCCAAATGGCCTGCCGCAGGGCGGACACCTTTTTCGGCGGCAGGCTGCCGAACAGGGCGTACAGCTCGTCGGAATCGTATGCATCCTCCTGCCCTCTGGCATACAGGACACGCTCCACATCGCTCTTCCTCTTTTTCTCCTTCACCGGAACACGGCAGGCCCGAATACGGGAGAGACAGGCGTCGTGATCCCGCAGCAGTGCATCCACCGCCGCCAGCTTATCGGAGTTCAACTGTTCCTTCCAGTCCGGCTGCCGGGCAAAGGAAAACAGCTCTTCGTCCCTGGCGGGCTTTGCCTTGATGCGCGGCGTGTTCTTTTTCAGCTGCTGCGCCAGATACGGCAGGCGCTCCACGTTGGAGTCCACCTTGCTCCAATCCACCTTCTTGAAAAACGCTTTCACCTTGGCCGCATGGGTTGGCTCGTACCAGGCACGCCGGGTCTCCATCTCCTCTACCAGCGTTTTATATTTGAGAAAGTCGCTGCGCTTGACGGTTTTATGGGTCAGGTATTCATCCAGATCCGGGCGGATACCGCTCTTGGCCGAGTCGATCTCCAGCCCAGTGAGGATGGCCAACGTCTCTGTCTCCTTCCGGCAGCGCTCCCGCTCCTCGGTGTCGGAGTTTTCGTTGTAGGCAATGATGCTGCGGTCCAGCGCGGCGTTGCAGATCTGGCCGACGCGGGAGGAGAAGGTGCTGCGGACGGTTTCAAACCGGGCCTCCCAGTCATCGGCGCTGCGGATCTGGGGCTGAGCCGTGGGGATCATCAGCAGCGGCAGGTTGTGCGACCGGGAAAATATGCTCCGCGGCCGTGGAGGATCGTGATGGATATTTCGTTTCACGCATTCGTTCAAAATGGGATCGCTGATCGTCTTGATCATGTCGCCGTCGTAGTCGGCACCGCCCAAACGCTCCGCGGCGAGTGAAGTGTAGCCAACCATAACAACATCCGTCAGATGGCTGAGATATTGATCGTATAGATGTCCCCGCTCTTCGAGAGGATAAAGCTGCATCTCTTCATTCCGGGCAATGTGCGGATTGCGCAGCAGCGTGCAGACATGACTGGGCTGGTAAGCCGCACCGGGAGCAAAGAAATTCTCACAGCCCAATTCCTGCATCCAGCGAAAATCGACAAAGTCGTTCGTCTTTTTGCTTGTCCCGGTTCTTGTAACAGGCAGACAGTCCAAAAAGTCCAGAAGATCCCCGGAAAGGTAACGGTTGTCTCCCGCCACGATCAGCCGGCCGACGGCGTACTGCTCTGCGATTTTGTCGGCTTCGGCCTCCAACCGCTTGGCATAGACCGGTTCGTTGATGAAACGCGGATTCTTTTTCAGCACGGCAGCAAGAATCTGGTCTTTGCCCTGATGCCGTTCCCACCAACTGCCCCGTTCAAACTTCTCCAGAAAATAATTCTGCCGAAACAATTCATCGGCGCAGAAGCTGTAATACGCCAGCTCTGTCTGCTTGGTGAGCCAATTTCGCTCGTCCATCTCCGGGCTGTGATCCCAACCGTCCGGCAGATCGGCGGGGCGGAACTCATCCGCTTTGAGTGACACCGTGTTCAAAAACTGATAGTTCAGTTCCGTCGTTTTCTCCGGTTTTTCCTTGCTGACATTTGTGATGTACAGCGCGTGGCGGTACTTGCGGAACACCACCCAATAGTCCTCCCAGCTCATACCGCTCTCATTCAACCAGCCGCAACCCTTGAACATACTCTTGGTGAGGATGATATCGACCTTCTGAATCGGATGCTGCACACCCCACAGATCGGTGATGGTGTCTGCGCCGCTGCGGTCAAGATAATCCTTGAAGTCCACCTCGTGCAGCATACCTTTCACATAGGGCATACGAATTTGAAACGAGGTGTGGACCTTCTTCCCGCACAGCTTTTCGTCAACAAGGCGGGCATATTGCTTGGAGATCAGCCCTTCGCCGTCGAAACAGATGACCTCGACATCGGCCATCGTCTCCACCCGGTGATATTTGCGGGTGCTGTTCTGTGTCCCGTCGTCCTCCACCGTGATCACCTCTGTGGGCGGGGGCGTTCGTACCGGATTGTCAACGACCACCACCCGGTGAGGTTGGTCGATGCCGATATCGTCGATGCGCACGCCGCTGGACAGCATCAGCCCGTTGTAGGCGTAGAGCTTACTGAGTTGGCAGTCACCGACGGTCATATCCATCATAATGCGGCGGCGCACGGCATCATAAAAATCCTCTCGGATG
>ERZ773224.136-NODE-136-length-96529-cov-7.824709_pt1 | contig 96529 bp, 87 predicted proteins | sample MGYA00580526_ERZ773224 | MGnify/ENA primary metagenome ERZ773224 (study PRJEB29015, sample SAMEA2737743) | human gut metagenome | biome: human gut; feature: human-associated habitat; material: faeces | place: China | collected 2012 ... | reverse complement strand
AACCATCATCAGGCAGAACAGAAATGCAATGCAGATGGGGGAGATGGTGTGGGCAAAGACTCCTCAGCAATTTGAACACTTTGTCCCTGACTATTGCAAGGAGCGTGAAGGCTATGTAATGATTGGTCTTCTGCTCGGTATATCTCAGCACCGCACGGAGAAGAGCAAATACCGCCAGCAGTATCCAGATAGTTTTCAGCGCCAGTGGAGTATCATATCCCAGAACATTCAGCACGGCATATCCGCCGAGAACTGGTATGAACTGCACCGCCAGAAAGCCCGGTGTGCCTGTGACTACAGCCAGAACCATAAATCCTGCCAACGGCTTTACAAGCCCCAGCATTCTGAAAAGTGTACCTGCTTTGCTGCGCTTTTTCATGCCATCACTTCCTTGCGATCACAGCAAGGGGAGCAGCAAAGGCACTCATGGGCAGCTCGTGGAAAAGCTTATATTTCGGGACAAATTTTCATCAGGCGTTTATCAAACATATTTACTCCATTCCGCATTTTACGATCAATTAGTTTTTGTTAACTGGCATTATAGCTTTTTTGTCCCATCTTGTCAATGTACAGCTTTTGGACAGAGAATGACACACAGATAACATAAAATGTCATTACCCCTCTTAAAAGCGCATAAATATGTTATAACGCCAAAATTTGAATGGGGGCTGTTGTCAGCATGATAAGCTACGATGAACAAAAGGAACGTCCTGTAATATTAGGGGAGTACATAATAGAAACAAGGTCAACGGTGCGTGCTGCCGCAAAAAAATTCGGCATAAGCAAATCGACTGTACATACGGAAGTAACAAAGAGGAAAATGATGTGACTATAAAATAATCTGTTACGGAAATTCCGTAATTCTGTTCCTGAATTCTGTAGGGGAACAGCCGATTATCCTCCTGAATTGCCTGTTGAAGTTGGATATGTTGCGGAAGCCGCAGTCAAAGGCGATCTCCAGAACGTCCTTATCGCTGCTGCGGAGCGCCTTGCACGCCTTGTCTATCCTGAAATGCGAGATGTATTCCATTGCGCTCAGTCCCACATGGTCATGAAAGCGATTCATAAAATAGCTTTCGCTCAGGTGAACCGTGGCGGCAAGCTGCTTTATGGTGATAACATCGTTGTAATTCTTTGCGATATATTCAAGGGCGGGACGGATAACGCTTCCCGATTCGCTGTAATCGGGGTCGCTTTCCGCCTCAGTCTCCAGCAGCCAGAAAAGCCGTATAAGCTCACTTCTCAGCAGCATATCCAGCGATGGTGTGTCGCCCACAGCGCAGGAAAAAATGTTGCCTGTTATTTTTTCAAGCTCGCTGTAATAATGATGCTCGGGAGTAATGTGAGTCTGTATCCGCATACTTCCGTTTATCAGCGGCTTTATACATTCTGTGACATATCTGTCGGAGTCGGAGCTGCCGAAAATGTCGCTGCTGAATACGATAGTATCATACACCTGGGTGATGTGGGGGCATGGATAAATGGAATGGAGCACATTCGGCAGGGTGATGATTATATCTCCAGCCTGCAATGTGAATTTTTCCTCCCCGCAGATAAACTGTGCCGAGCCTTCACGGACAAAGCTCAGCTCAAACTCGCTGTGCCAGTGCATGGGAACGCAGTTGAAATAATCGGGAATAGAACATTTGTAGTAGCTGAACGGCTTTATATCGGAAGAGTGTATCCGATTTTCCTTTGAGCTTATATTATTCATGCTGCCGCCTCCGAAAAAGTAGGATAGTATCAGGAAATGGTAGAATATCAATAGATTATAAAGCTGTTTTATAGTATTATATCATAAGAAGAATAAAACATCAACGTAAATTTTAAAGGAAGTGCTGAAATGATAAAAAAATATGTTTACGGAGACCCCTTTTTCACTGACGCTGTTGTTAAGGATATAGAAAAATCAGAGGATAAGCTCCCTTATTTTGATGTCAAAGACGGAGTGTTCACATACGCTCTTTCCGAGGACGATATCGTATATGGTCTGGGCGAGCAGATACGTGGCATCAACAAAAGAGGCTGGCAGTATGTGAGCTGGAACTACGATAATCCCAATCATCACGAGGATACCCGTTCGCTTTACGGCTCTCACAACTTTATAATCATCTGCGGAAAGCAGACCTTCGGTGCATTTTTCGATTATGCCGGCAGAATGGAGTTTGACATCGGCTACACCAAAAGAAGCCTTATGCAGATAAAGCCCGAAAAGAATGACATTGCCGTATATATCATCACAGGCGAAAACGAAAAGGACATCGTAAAGCAGTTCAGGCAGCTTATCGGCAGGAGCTATATCCCGCCTTTCTGGGCTTTCGGATACGGTCAGAGCCGCTGGGGCTACAGGAATGAGCAGGATATCCGCACCGTTGCCGAAAAATACAAGGAAGCAGGCGTTCCCCTCGACAGCATTTATCTGGATATCGACTATATGGAGCGCTACAAGGATTTCACCGTTGATAAGGAGCGCTTCCCTGACCTTAAAAAGCTTTCCGACGATATGAAGTTGCAGGGCATACATCTTGTTCCCATAATCGACGCAGGCGTTAAGATAGAGGACGGCTATGACGTTTACGAGGAGGGTGTGAAAAACAACTATTTCTGCAAGAACGCCGAGGGTAAGGACTTTGTGGGTGCAGTATGGCCCGGAAGAGTTCATTTTCCCGATTTCCTCCAGCCTGAGGCAAGAGACTGGTTCGGCAGAAAATATGCGGCTCTCACAGACCTTGGCATAGAGGGCTTCTGGAACGATATGAATGAGCCGGCCATCTTCTACACCGAGGACAGGCTTGCCGATACCTGCAATGAGATAAAAAAGCTTACTTCGGGCAACATGGGCATCAACGAGTATTTTGCATTCACAGGAATGGTTGCGGGACTTAACGGCAACAAGGGTGATTATGACAAATTCTACCATAATGTTAATGGCAAAATGGTAAAGCACAGCGAGGTACATAACCTTTACGGCATGAATATGACCCGCTCCGCCAACGAAGCTCTCAGAAAGATATGCCCCCATAAGCGTACACTGTTCTTCTCCCGTTCCTCCTACATCGGCGCACACCGCTACGGCGGAATATGGCAGGGCGATAACAAGTCTTGGTGGTCGCATATTCTCCAGTCAATGCAGCAGCTTCCCGCACTCAATATGGCAGGCTTCCTTTTTACAGGCTCCGATACAGGCGGATTTGGCTGCGATACCACCGAAGACCTTATGCTCCGCTGGCTCCAGTATTCGCTGTTCACACCGCTTTTCCGCAATCACTCAGCAGACGGAACACGCTTGCAGGAGCTTTATCAGTTCGATAATATCGCTTCCGCAGCCGAAATGATAAAGATAAGATATGCACTTATCCCATACCTTTACAGCGAGTTTTTAAAGGCAGCGCTGAATGATGAAATGATGTTCAGACCTCTTGCATTCGATTTCCCCGAGGATAACACGGCAAAGCAGGCAGAAGATCAGCTGTTCCTTGGCAATGAGCTTATGATAGCACCCATTTACAAGCAGAACGCACAGGGCAGATATGTATATCTTCCTGAAGAGATGATGATGATAAGCATGAAGTCCGTAAGCGACTATACCGCCGCTGTACTTCCCGCAGGTCATCACTATGTTGAAGTTCCTCTTGATACCCTTGTTTTCTTTATCCGCAAGGGAAAGGCAATACCTTTCGGAGCTGCGGCAGACAATACCTCTCAGATTGATATGTCAGCTCTCAGACTGCTGGGCTATGACGGCAGCACATATGAGCTTTATTCCGACAACGGCTATTCTCCCGAGCCTGAGGACAGTCTTAAAATAACCACATTATAATAACAGCAAAGCCCGTCAAGATATTTTGGCGGGCTTTGTATTTTTTAATCTGCGGCAGCGTACAGCTCATAGCTTTTGGCGGATATTTCGTCCGATAAACCGTAAACAGTGTTTGTCAGCACGTATTCGCCGTTGTTTACATACACTTCGATAAGATTTGGGTCAACGTAAATATCAAGATGACAGCCCTCCTTAATCTCAGGAGTGTGAAATACGCATTTTATCTCACTGTGACCTGCAAAAACATCGGAGCGGTCAGCGGTAATAATGTCATTTTTCCGTGATAGCTTGTATCCGCCGATGTTTACCTCTTCGCCGTTATCCATATCAAGGCTGAGCTTATATCCGTCCGCACCTGCTTCTGAGGGAGAGGTTATCTTTTGGGTGAAAAGCCTTTCGGCATTGGGGTGGGGACGGAAATATATGTGACCGTTCCGCACTTCAACAATGCGAGGGATACAGAACATTCCTCTGCGGTTTTTGGCAAAAGGCTCGGGCATACGTGCCCATGCTATGATAACACGGCGGCCGTTTTCGTCAGCAGTGCTTTGCGGGGCATAAAGATCCTCGCCGCAGTCAAAAAGCTGCCATTTGTCCGCAATATCCATTTTGCAGCTTGCTTCGTCAAAGTCGGCAAGAGTGCATATCGTAACAGCATCATAAGGCTTCTCATCTTTCAGAAAACCAAGAGGGGATATAACGATAACTCCCGTTCCGTCAGTCTCAAAATAATCGGGACATTCCCACATCCAGCCCATGCCGTCCTTTTCGGCAAAGTTCACGTATTCCCAGTTAACAAGATCGGAGCTTTTGTAGAAAAGCAGACGTCCTTTTCTGTCAGCGGTGCTGCCCAGAACCATGTACCATGCGTACTTGCCACGCCATACCTTGGGGTCACGGGTATGATTTTTGCAGCCTACAGTTTTATCCTCAATAGGCGGTATTACAGTGAACTTGTCCTCCAAATTATCAAAATCATAGCCGTTTTCCGAGGTTATGGACATCTGTGCGGCAGTAAATTCATCATTGATGCAGGTGTTGATGTTCTGCGGATTTTCCTCTTTGTAGCTCACACCAGTGTAGAAAATGTGCAGCCTGCCGTTATGCTCAACAGCGCTTCCCGAAAAGCAGCCGCTTCGGTCATCGGGCTTTGAGGGGTAAAGTGCGATATCCTTGTGCTCCCAGTGCATCAGCTCCTTGCTTACAGCGTGTCCCCAGTGCATTCTGCCCCATATCGGCGCATAGGGAAACTGCTGATAGAACAGGTGATATTCGCCCTTGTAATAAATAAATCCGTTGGGGTCATTTATCCAGCCTCTTGGGGCTTTTAATCTAACAAAATCAGACATAGCAAACCTCCGTGTTAATATTCACTGACATTATAGCATATCGGGCAGATGAACGTCAATCGGTAATTGAAATTTCTGCGCATATGGTGTATAATTATATACATCAAATGTTTGGAGGTAAGCAGATGAAAAATCTTGTGAATGGAATACATCATGTATCGCTCAAATGCAGAAAAGGGCAGGAATATGACAAGGCAGTGGATTTTTACGGCAATGTGCTGGGACTTGAAACAACCCGAGTGTGGGAAGACGGCATAATGTTTGACACGGGAAACGGAGTAATAGAGATTTTCACAAACAGGGAAGACGATGCATATACAGGTGTGATACGTCACTTTGCTTTCTCCGTAAATGATACTGACAGGTGCACAGCTGCTGTAAGAGAGGCTGGGTATGAGGTATTTATTGAGCCAAAGGACATTGTAATACCATCTGAAAAGCCTCTTAGTGCAAGGATAGCCTTTTGCTTTGGCCCTCTTGGCGAGCAGATAGAGTTCTTTCAGGTGAAATAAAGACAGATTTATCTGCATTTGACAGCCATTACCGTATATGCTATAATCATATTAAAATCGCAAAAGGAAGTGAAAAGATGACATATCTCCTTATGAATAAGGACACTCCGTGGCTTTTGTTCAGCTGTGAACATGATGAGTTTGGCGAAATCCGGCTTAAAGAGCTTGAATGGTTTACAGAGCTGCGCCCCTTGGGCTATGCCGATCTTTTCAGCTTTCTTGACAGAAGAAAAGCGCCCAAGCACAGAAAGCACATAGAACAGCTGCTCGAAAGGTACGGATGTACCGAGTTAGATGGATTTATCCGTGTGACCCATGCGGTCTCTCTAAATGACACCTTTTGGGTCAGGGAAGAGACCAGCACCCTTAAATGGGCAGATGTTTCGCTGTACAGCAATCCTTTTGATGAAATTATAGCAAATGCCGCATTTGACGGTGCTATAAGCGATACCGACTTTTCATCGATTTCACCCGAATTCGGCACAGACGGTTCATATGCCAAGTGCTGGGTACGTGAAGCGGACGAAATATTTCTATGCAAAAGCGGAAGTTCTGCCTTTGTGATCGAGCCGCTGTCGGAATATCTTGCGTCACAGCTGGCTGAGATCATCTGCAAAAAATATGTGCCATATGATATGGATTTTCTGCATGGCAGGCTTGTCAGCAAGTGCAGGCTGTTCACCGATGAACATATGGGTCTTGTAAAGGCAGGCAGAGTTATCACAGGCGGAAAAAGCATTGCGTCTCTGCTCGGATTTTTTGAAAATATCGGCAGCGGTGATGATTTCAGACGAATGTGCATATTTGACAGTCTTATCCTGAATATTGACAGGCATCTCGGAAATTTCGGAGTGCTTGCGGACAATGATACAATGAATATCATCGAAATGGCTCCGGTGTTTGATAACAACCGTTCTTTGTGCTTTGATCCGGATAATGACCAGCTCAAAAATGTTGACTGGTATTTGAAAAAGCTCAGACCGTCTGTCGGTTCTGACTTTATAGCGACCGCAAGGGGACTGCTGACTGATGATATCCGCACAGAGCTGAAAAATCTTAAAGGATTTGCTTTCAGGCAGCACCCCAGAATATCCGTAGATCAGGAAAGGCTTGATCTGCTCAGCGGTATAGTGAACAGACAAATAAGAGAAATACTTGAGTAACGAAAGGAAATCAGAATTGGAAAAAATACGGAAGCACTTCATATTTCACGGCAATGTTCAGGGCGTGGGTTTCAGATACACAGCGTGCTACACCGCAAGAAACTACGGAATATCTGGCTGGGTGAAAAATCTGGACGACGGCTCCGTTGAAATGGAAGCAGAAGGACGGTCTGCGGATATTGACGCTCTTGTGCATTCTCTGGAACAGCTCAGGTGGGGCTATGTTGAGCGGATAGACTCAAAGCTCATTCCCATACACAGCGATTATGATTTTGAAATAGTATAATACAAAAACAGACCTCATCATTCAGCCTGCTTATCCGGGCTTTGTGATGAGGTCTTTGTTATCTTACTGTGTTATATCATACAAGCCCTGCAAACTGGAATCCCAGTATGCCCACAGCGCAGATGATGCTTCCCGCTAAGTTCCAGCCTGTGGGACGCTCTGTCTTTTGGAACATACCGATAATAAGAATGGTTATCAGTATCATGGGCTGGATAAATGAGTCGTTTGTCAGGCTTATGGATATAACAGCGTTTTCAAGTATAAGTCCCAGGACGTTGGGAATCTTTGCAAGGGCAACGATGCTTACTTCCTTGGGCTTTCTTTTTGCAAGGCTGATAATATCTGACTTGGGGAAAAGTATTACAGCAAGGATTATCAGCGCCGCAAAAAGCGCCATATCCGACGAAATGCAGCCCACCTTGTTTATCCATGTAACTGCAATGCCGTAGCCGTATCTGGAAAGGAGATAAAGTATCAGGGGTACAACTATTTTTTTGTAGTTAACATTCTTTTTGCCCGTTTTGGCTATCATTATAAGACCTGCGGCGGTTATTGCCACGCAGAGGATTTTCAGGGCTGTAAATGTTGCATTGCCGAGGATAATATCCGTGAAATATGACATGAACATACATATTCCAAGCCATGCTTTCAGTTCAAATGCGGACATTTCCACAAGTATCCTTGCGGACATCTGAAATTCCAGCAGCTTTGATATGAGCAGCAGAAAGATGAACACAAAAGAAAGGGGAGTTATCTCAAAAGTTCTGTCCAGAAAGGGCAGGGTGAATATCATAAAGAACGATGTGGCGGCTGCCATAACAAAGGTCATCTGGCTGCCGTTCATTCCCGCCTTGCTGACGGCGTATTTGTCGTTCAGGGACGTGATGGTGTAGCATATTACTACAAGTACCATAAGTATCATAGCGTCACTTCTCCTTAATAAGAACCCGTCTTCACAAGCATATGCGCACGTCTTTTCGGCAAATTTTGCCGCAGACTGCGTTAAAAATCCTTGCCGGGCGAAAGCCCGCCTGCGGATTTTTGCCTACTCTGCAACAAAATTATGCTCGAAAATCCGCACACATTTCTTATGAAGACAGGTTCTAAGCGATTTACCTTTTAATTATACCGATATCGGAATATTAAAGTAAGAGTATATGATGACCTTATAGCATTGCAGATGTCACATTTTTATAATTTCATGCTTTTCCTGAACCGTCCAGGGGAGATCTTGTAATATTTTTTAAAAGCGGCAGTGAAATATTCCTGAGATGAATAGCCCAGCCGTTCCGAAATATCCGTAAGACTTAAACATTCATCTGCAAGAAGCAGCTGTGCGGCGGACATTCTTGCCTGAGTTTTCTTTTCGCTGAAGCTGCTGCCATAATATTTTTCTATAAGCCGCTGAGTCTGCCTTGTGCTGAGCCTCAGCCGCTCAGACAGCTCTTCAAGGCTGGCAGTGCGATATTCGTAAAGAAAGTATTCCTCAATGGTAAGGCTTGTGCGCTCAAAGCTGTTTGTGGGGGAAACTCCGTTTTCCGCAGAGCTGCTTATGTAATTCCTTGTGATGTCGATGACTGCCTCGGATATCAGCAGCTTCACCATGTCGGTGTAGCCTGTCTGACGGCTTTCAAACTCAGAAAAAAGCTTGCGGAACAGTGGGAGAAGCTCCTGATTGTCCTGACCTATCCAGAATTTCTGCGCAAGGAATTGCCGTATCAGACTGTCATAGTCCTTTTCGTTCCCATCGTCAGCCCTCAGGTAGATGCACCATTCAAGCATGGGATCGTTTTTATCGGTTATCTGTGCATGGGGCACCAGCGGGCCTGTGATGAACAGGGTGTTGGGGGTAATATCAAACTCCCTGCCGTCAGCGATAAGGGTGCCGTGTCCCTCGGAAATGTAGTGTATCTCATAGCAGCCGATGCCGTGGCTGTGCATGGGAAAGTCGTGGATAATATGGGTCGAGATAAGATTGACCGCATGGAGCCTGCACTCGCCAATGTTAAACTGTATATCAATATTGCTGAAAAAATTCATGGCTGTTCCTCGGTAAATTTAGAATATGCGACATTTTGCCTGATTTGATTATAGCAAGTATGGGATAGATTGTCAATACTGTAAATTTATGCCTGCATCTTCCCAAATCCAATAAAATGTGATATAATAAAATTAGCAAACGCTAATCACTACTAAAATGAAAGGGCGGTCACAGATGACAAGCACAGTTTTCGGATACGATCATATAATGATGCGTGCGGAGTATCGCACTCCCGACCCGCACAGCCATCTGGCAGTCCATTTTATCGCAGGTCTGGACGGCCCTGTTCATTGTGTCGTATCAGGTGACAGCTTTGATGCGGACGCTGTTTTCATAGCCTCAGATGTAGTCCACACAGCATATGCCGAAACGGGTGATATGCTGGTCTTTCTGTTTGATACCGCAGGCAGCATTGCCGAAGAGACGCAGAAGCAGTATCTGTGCGGCAGACCGTACTTCTGTGGTGACAAAGAAACTGTCGAAAAGCTTCGTGAGATATGGAAAAACAATCCTCCTGCACAGGCTGACAGCCTTATAACTCAGCTTCTGGGGCTTGACACCGTGGGGAATACCCTCCGTGATGAGAGGATATCCCAGGTGCTGGAATATCTGCGCTCGCTGGACGAAGTGCCCGAGGATATAACAGCCCAGCTTTGCGCAAAGGTCTGCCTTTCTCCCAGCAGACTGTCACATCTTTTCAAAGAAAATGTGGGCATATCCCTACATCGCTATCTTGCCTTGGATAAGATGCGCAAGGGGTATATCCATTTCCAAAAGTATGGAAATATCACCGAAGCCTCCATGCGTGCGGGATTTGATTCTCCATCCCATTTTGCCGCCACCTGCAAAAGAATGTTCGGCATCTCCTTTTCGGAATTTGTGAAAGGCAGCGAATAACAGCAGATAATTGAAAGTATTTTCATCGGAAGTATGATATCATAGGTATAGTTTAAGGAGGAGTTCCGATGAAAAAATATGATATCACACAGCCCGTAAAACTGAAAAAAGGCGTATATGAGCTTAACAGCGAGAGCAATTTCAACTATCAGCTGAACCGTGTGATCAACTGGGACGGCGGCAGGCTTGAGGACGTGGCTCCAATAGCATCAAAGATAAAGGTAAGCGCAGACTGGAAGCGTGAGCTTATTGCTCTCGGCGACAAGGCGATGAGCGAGGAACGCACCGAAAATGCCATTGCATATTACCGTATGAGCGAGTTTTTTATGTATGACGGCGACCCTGACAAGAAAAAATACTATCTTAAAGCTACCAAGCTTTTTTATAAGTATTATGCGGATTTCTTTGAGGGTGAAAATGCTGTTATAGAAAAATTTGACGTGCCCTTTGAAAATCTAAAGCTTCCTGTTATGCACACCGTTCCTACAGGCAAAAGCAAGGGTACAATACTTATCCACGGCGGAAACGACAGCTATTTTGAAGAATTTCTTTTCACCGTACTTTATCTTCGTGAAAAAGGCTTTGAGGTCTATATGTTTGAGGGTCCCGGACAGGGCGGAGTTATGAGGGTACAGGGAATGCACTTCACCCATGAGTGGGAAAAGCCCGTCAAGGCAGTGCTGGACTATTTCAAGCTTGACGACGTTACCATAATTGGCATATCCCTTGGCGGATATCTGGCGCCAAGAGCGGCGGCATTTGATAAGCGCATAAAGCGGGTAGTGGCGTGGTCGGTATTCCCATGTTTTCAGGACGTTATCGTAGGAATGCAGAAGCCTGCTGTTCAAAAGCTCTTCCGCATATTTATGGCGCTTCACGCAAGACCGCTCATAAACCTTGTTTTCGGCATCAAGGCTAAAAAGGAGCCTGTTATCGACTGGGGCTTAAAGCATGGAATGTACGCCTACGAGGCAAAGGACGCATACGGATATGCCAAAAAGCTGAAGCTTTACGATATTGCCCCCATTGCCGACAGGATAACACAGGATATGCTCATCGTGGGCGCAAATCAGGATCATTTCATTGATTACCGCATGGTGGGACGAGAGATAAATATGCTGAAAAATGTAAAAAGCCTGACTTTCCGTCTTTTCACCGACAAGGAGGACGCTCAGAATCACTGCAATGTGGGAAACGGAAAGCTTGTGCTTGATAACATTTGCAGCTGGATAGAGCAGATAAGCAGCGAGGTAAACTGAAAATGATGAAATTTATTTATTGGCTCACTATGTCGAGAAGCCGTAAAATGATAATCGAAAAATACGGCAGGGATTTCTGGGATAAATTCAAAAGCGGCTCGGATAAGCTTTTCCGTGAAGTGCTGAAAGAAACTCCCGATATAGGGGAAAGCGTGTTTTCATTTAATTATGCCTATGCACCGTCTTATGTGGCGTGGTATAAGACCATGCGGGAGCTTTCGCTGACAGCCGAGCAGGCGGACGAGCTTATGTGGCTCATGAATGAGAAAATGCTGCTGACCGTTCCAAAGCCATTTCTGCACATGGCAGGAAAGACATATCTGAACGGCTTCCGCAAAAAAGCGGCAAAGCATATGGAGCGCCAGAAAAACGGACTTCACCCCTTTGACTGGGAGATAAGCTACCGCAACATCGACAGCAACAGCTTCGAGATCGACATTACAAAATGCGGCTTCATCGCCTTTGCAAAGAAATTCGGTGCAGAGGGAATGCTCCCGGGAATATGCAGCGTGGATTATATGATATCCTACTACATGGGCAACGGCTTCAAGCGCACTACCACTCTTGGCTACGGCGACAGCTGCTGCAACTGCCATTATGAGCTTACAGGCAAATGCCCTCTTCACCCTCAGGACGGCATGAAATAATATAGATTACATAAAAAATCCATTGGTCGGATATTTAGAACCCGTCTTCACAAGCATATGCGCACGTCTTTTCGGCAAATTTTGCCGCAGACTGCGTTAAAAATCCTTGCCGGGCGAAAGCCCGCCTGCGGATTTTTGCCTACTCTGCAACAAAATTATGCTCGAAAATCCGCACACATTTCTTATGAAGACAGGTTCTTAAACCGAACAATGGATTTTTGTTTTACTTAATCAAAAGTTTTTCATCTATCTCAATATCAAAATCCAGCAGATCAAGGATATCCTTCTGCATATCAATGCCGGGGTAAACCTCAATGAGCTTCAGACCGTTATCTTCAAGACGGAAAACACAGCGCTCGGTAACATACAGAACATTCTGGTTATTGACATGAGCACGCTTGGCTGAAAAGCTGATGTTATCTATCTTATTCACAAACTTTGCAATAGAGCCGTTCTTGTTTATCTTTACTTCGTCGCCGTTTTCGGTAACATCAAGTCCCTTGGTGTTGAATGTGAGGCAGAAAACTACCGTGGGAGTTTTGGCGGTGATGTTGGCAAATCCGCCTATGCCCGAAAATGCGCCGGGACCACGGTGAGAATTAACGTTTCCGAAACGATCCACTTCAAGAGCGCCCATGAAGCAGATGTCAAGACCGCCGTTATCGTAAAGGTCGAACTGGTTTGCCATATCGTTCATGGAAGCAGCGCCTATCATTGCTCCGAACACTGTTCCCGAAGCAGGGAAGCCGCCTACGCCGCCCGATTCAACGGTAAGGGTTATCCTGTCAAGCATTCCGCTCTGTCTTGCATAGCGAGCCACATTTTCGGGGAGGCCTATACCGATATTTACTATATCATCGGGTTTAAGCTCCATGGAAGCACGCTTACCGATAATATTTCCCGCAGGATTTTCTGCATGCTTGGTGTATGTGCGCTCTGCAAGCATCTCGTACCAGTCATGCCACTGGGCATAAGGGATCTCAAAGCTTCCCGTAAGGGACTCATATGCCGCATGACGAGGCTCAGGCTCGACCATAACAATAGCATCGACCATACAGCCGGGGATAATGGTATTACGGGGACGGGCAGGTGTGCTGACTATCCTGTCAACCTGAACTATGACCTTGCCATGGTTTGCTTTTACCGCCTGGCAGATGGACAGCGCATCGCCAGACATATACATATCATCGAATGAAATGTTTCCCTTGCGGTCAGCAGCAGTTCCCTTGATAAGGGCAACATTCAGCTTCGGAAGAGTATAGTAGAGAAATTCCTCGTTATCTACCTCAACACGCTTTACAAGCGATGTGTCCTTTGATATATTGTTGATTCCGGGACCATCAAGGCGAGGGTCAACGAAAATATCCAGACCGACCTTTGATAATGCTCCGGGCAGACCTCCCGCCTGCGCTCTGATAGCGTGGGAAATGCAGCCCAGAGGAAGATTATATGATTCAAACCTATCCTCCAGCACCAGCTTCTTTGTGCTGAGCATAGCTCCGAAATGGCCGCAGATAAGCTTATCCACAGCCCCCTCTCTTATGTAGCTTTCCGCATTGCGGTTCTCGTCCCATACACCGAAGCCTGCGCTTGATACTATTGTAAGGTGAGCAGGCGAGCCTGTTGCCTTGTATCGGCGGTACAGTGCCTCGTGAAGCTCTACGGGATTTTCTATTCCCACAAACGAATTCAGGCAGATAACATCACCGTCATGTATGAGCTTTACTGCTTCGTCCGAATCCATTATTTTAAACATTCCCTGATTTCCTCTTTTCGATTCAATATAAACACATCTTCTATTTTAAAGGTTTTTCGCTGTTTTGTCAATAAATTTGCAGGAATACAGGTGTATTTAAATGTAACTTTTGGGTTAATATTTTGGATTTGCATAGAATTTGTGGGGATATTCTCATTTTTTGCGGATTATTTTTATGCCGCTATCGGCAAAAACTGCAGGGATTTCGATATTTTGCTGTTGATATTTTGCCGATAATGTGTTATAATAATATCGGTAGGTGATGATATGGCATATCTTTCAGTTTCACAAACAGCCGAAAAATGGGGAATTTCCGAAAGAAGCGTAAGGAACTATTGCTCAGCGGGACGTATTGATGGTGCGTTTCTTACGGGTAAAACATGGAATATCCCCGAAGATGCTGTAAAACCAGCCCGTAAAAATACTAAGGAAAAGGCTCCCGAAACACTTCTTGAAATACTCAGGAACGAAAAAGCAAGTAAATATTCAGGCGGCATATATCATAAAATACAGATCGACCTTACCTATAATTCAAATCATATTGAGGGAAGCAGGCTTACCCACGACCAGACACGCTATATTTTTGAAACCAATACTATCGGTTTTGAAAATGAGGCAGTGAATGTGGACGATATCGTCGAGACAGTCAATCATTTCAAGTGTATTGATATGATAATCGACAGTGCAGATAAAAAGCTTACGGAGAAGTTTATAAAACAGCTTCACGGAACGCTGAAAAACGGCACGGCAGACAGCCGCAAAGATTGGTTTGCAGTCGGCGATTACAAACGATTCCCAAATGAGGTCGGCGGTATGGAAACAACTGCGCCTGAAAATGTTTCATTGGAAATGAAAAAGCTTATAAGTGAATATGATCTGATAAAATCCAAAAGTATTGAGGATATCATTGGCTTTCATCAGAAATTTGAAAAGATCCACCCTTTTCAGGACGGAAACGGTCGTGTGGGCAGACTTATCATGTTCAAGGAATGTATTTGCAATAACATTGTTCCGTTTATTATAACAGATGAACTGAAAATGTTCTATTACCGTGGGCTTAAAGAGTGGACTTATGAAAAAGGTTATCTGATTGATACCTGTCTGTCGGCACAGGATAATTTCAAGAAGATACTTGACTATTTCAGGATACCATATGACCAAAACTGAGAACAGACCTCTGTTATAAAAGGTTTATATGTTCACCTATGTATCTGCTTGAAATTTAGAGTAAAACTGTGTATAATATTATATGTACACTGAGTACAATGAAAAATAAGGAGATATCCAATGTCAGAAGGCGTTTTCAGAATTGCCGATAAAAGACCTGCAAGAGATGGCATGACCATTTCAAGAAATACGGGTCTCGGCACTAAAACAGGCGTATCATTTTTCTCGCTTGGAAAAAATACGTCCATAAGCCGTGAAAGCTATGACAGCACAGCAATATACATTGCAGCTGATGGAAAGGGCGATTTTATCGTCGGAGAACCTTCCGTTCGGTGTGAAATGATCGAGGAAAGCGTGCTGATAGTTCCGCCTGCCACTCTGTGCGGAATGGAAAGCGGCGAAGGAATTATTTATACCGAAATAATCACAGATAAGGAGATAGTTATGAACAGTGCAGTTAAAGCAGGAGAAGTTATGAAGCTCAAGGACCTTATTCCCTATGAAGAGGGAAGCATCGCAAACCTTGATATTGCAAGCAACAGCAGCATGAAGTTCGTGCTTATGTCATTTGATGAGGGCACAGGTCTGCAGCCCCACCGTGCTCCCGGAAATGCGATCATTTTCGCTCTTGAGGGCAAGGCAGTTATCGGCTATGAGGGTAAGGATTATCCCATTGAAGCAGGTGAGAACTTCCGTTTTGAGAAAAACGGTCTCCACAGTGTAACAGCTGACGGAAAGTTCAAGATGGCTCTGCTTCTTGTGCTTGAATAACATTTGAGTATGCCTCAAAAGCTCTGCATTTAACGATGCAGGGCTTTTTTTGCTATAAGTATCTGAAATAAAGCTTTGAGCATGAATAATGCTGATTGCTTTCACAAAATCATGCTTGTAATATTTTTCCTGTTGTGATAAAATGTAATACGTTAAAGCAGGAAGCCACAGAGACGGCGTTGCTTGATGTATTTATCGGGAGGAAAATAGTGTGGATTCTGTAAAATCAAAAGAAATGGACATGCTTAACGGCGGTCTTGCGGGAAAGCTTATCCTGTTTGCAATGCCGCTGGCTTTCAGCAGTATCCTGCAGCAGCTGTTCAACTCGGCGGACGTGGCTGTTGTGGGACGTTTTGCAGGGGATAATGCACTGGCAGCTGTGGGCAGTTGCGTGGCTCTGGTGGGCATATTCGTTAATCTTATCGTGGGGCTTTCGGTAGGCCCCAATGCGGTTCTTGCAATGCTCATCGGTCAGAAGGACAGAGGAAAAATAAGCGAGACGCTTCACACCGTCATTACCTTCGGCGTATTCCTTGGCATAGGTCTTATGCTTATCGGCTGGCTCACTGCAAGGCCCATACTTGAGCTTTCAGGCACACCCGAAAGCGTTCTTGATGAAGCTCTGCTGTACATAAACATATATTTTATCAGTATCCCGTTTATGGTGATATACAATTTCGGAGCAGCCATTCTGCGAAGCTATGGCGACAGTCAGCGGCCTATGTACTACCTGCTGATATCGGGCATAGTGAATGTGGTGCTGAATCTTGTGCTCGTTATAGTATTTAAGCTGGGAGTAGCGGGCGTTGCCATTTCAACAGTAATATCAAATGTTTTAAGCACCGCCTTGGTGCTTATACACCTTTACAGGCGGCAGGACGAATTTGCTTTCCGCTTTGAAAAGATGGGGATAAAAAAGCAGCCCCTTATAAGAGTGCTGAAAATAGGCATTCCTGCGGGAATACAGGGTGCTATATTCTCCATATCAAACGTGTTCATTCAGAGCGGAATAAACTCATTCGGCGAATACGCCATTGCAGGCTCATCGCTGGCACTGAATTTCGAGTATTTCACCTATGACATTGCCAATGCCTTTGCTCAGGCGGCTGTCACCTTTACCAGCCAGAATTACGGTGCAGGAAATATCAAAAGATGCAAAAGGATTTTTTGGCAGTGTATGCTTTTCGGATTTGTTTTTACCGAGGCGCTGAGCATCATATTCATTGCATGGGGCGACTTCTTTGTAAGCATATATACCACCAGCGAAATGGTTGCGGCATTTGCTCTCAGCAGAATGTATCACGTATGCTCACTGGAAGGCCTTACCACTACATATGAAGTCGAAAGTGCAGCTCTCAGAGGCATGGGCAAATCTCTGGAGCCTGCAATATTTACCATACTCGGAACGGTAGTATTCCGACTGATATGGCTTGCTACCATATTCAAGATGGTTCCCACATACGATATGCTTATGAACGTATATGTGGCTTCGTGGGTGTTCACGGGAGTATCGCTGCTCATTGTTTATCTTCATCATATGAGGAAAATAAGCAGCAGCTGATCACAAAAACACCAGGCGTTCTGTTCTCTTTTATCGGAGAGAAGGACGCTTCTATTTTTCGCTAACAAAGATAAAGGATAATTTTTTCCTGTCCGTTTGGATATAATATAGCTTAACAGTCTTGCAAGCGGCGTTAGTTTGTGATATAGGCAATACCGCACAAATCCTTGAAAATCAGGAAGAAAAATGGTATAATAAAAACATGAACAGACAACTGACATTTTTAATGATAAACGATGAATTGGCGAAAACAGACCGCCAAACTGAATATTATGTTTGCCCTGGCAAACCTTTATCTGGCTGACAGAAAGTCTCTGACGGCTTGATAAAGTGCTCCTGCAAGCAGATTTACAGAGGCAATATGCCCGTTACAGAGCTTTATGCGTTTAACTTGATTTGTGAGAATTTATTGGCGGCATTGTACGGTGTTGCCTTAAATAAGGGCTGATAATATCACAGCCGTTCCCAAGCTTTTCGGGAACGGCTGTTTTTTTACTTTATAATTCTTCTCAGATGTTCAGCATACATTTCTCTTACTTCCGCATATTCGCCCAGCCCCTTTACAACGGGAACGACCTCGAAGCCCTGAGAAGCTAGCGTTGATTTCCAGCTGTCAGGCTCATCTCCTGCCATATCGTTGTTGGCATGGTCGCCCGCAACCAGAAGAAAGGGCGTAATGATGACTTTTTTGAAGCCTGCCGCCTTTATCTGCGGGATAATGTCTCCAAGAGTGAGTGTTCCCTCAACTGTTGCCGCAAAAATGTTTTTATATCCCTTTTCTTTGCATTTTTCGGCAAAGCGGGTATAAATGGCATTGGCGCTGTGTTCTGTGCCGTGACCCATAACTGCCACAGCATTTTCGGAGCCAAGCTCATTTTCAAAAAGGTCGCATACCTTTCCGATATCTTCATCGGAATCAAGAAGAGGTGTGCTTGTTTCAAGCACGGTGAATTTGTCCTTATATTTTTCTGCCGCCGCAGTGATCTTATTGTATTCAAAGCCGTTTATTATGTGTGTGGGCTGAATATACACGTGAGTATAGCCCTGATCTGCAAGCTTTTCAAGAGCTTCTTCAACAGTGTCAATCTGTTCGCCACGCTTTTTCAGCGCAGCTATCACCATTCGGCTGGTGTAAGCCCTGCGGACTTCAAAGCCATCAAATTCCTGCCTTAGCTTTTCTTCCACGGCTGAGATGGACTTTTCTGCCGCCTGCTCATAGGTAGTGCCGAAGCTTGCGGCGATTATTGCTTTTTTCATTTTACGGTCATTCCTTCCTTTGCAGCTTTTCTGAAAAAATACTGCTTTACATTTTCATCATATATTATTTCGATGCCAAGGGAATCCTGCACGGCTTCACTTTGGGATATGTGCCGTGGAGAGCCTGTTTCGATTATCCTGCCGCTGTCCATGGCAATGATATTGTCGGAATATATCAGTGCAGTGTTTATGTCGTGAACTACCATAACAATGGTCTTTCCCGCATTTTTTAGCTTCACAGCCAGATCCATAAGCTCCAGCTGACTGCTCATATCAAGATATGTAGCAGGCTCATCAAGGAGCATGATATCCGTGTCCTGCGCCAGAAGCATGGCAATATATGCCCTTTGGAGCTGACCGCCTGAAAGCTCGTTTGCGTACTTATCCGCAATATCCGTCACCTCTGCAAGCTCCATTGCATCGGCAATTTTTCGCTTATCTTCAGAAGAATATTTTCTCGGATACCCAAGATAGGGAAAACGCCCGTGGGAGACCAGCGAGCGCACCGTTATGCTTCCCGCTGAGTGTGACTGGGAGAGATATGATATTTTCTTTGCAAGGTCAGCGTGCTTTATGCTTGCAATATTCACGCCGTCAATGGTAATGCTGCCCTCAGATGGGGTCAACAGCCCGCAGCACATCTGCAAAAGAGTGCTTTTTCCGCAGCCGTTTTTCCCGATTATAGAAGTTATCCTGCCGCTTTCAAAGGCAGTATCAATGTTATAAAGCACCTGCTTTCTGCCATATCCGCCGCTGACGTTTTTCATTTCAAGCACCGTGCTTTCCTCCCTTCTTTCTGAGAAGCAGATAGATAAAGAAAGGCACGCCGATGTATGAAACAACTATGCCCAGCGCTATCTCATGGGGAGCAAAAAGCGTCCTTGCCAGCAGGTCGCACATTGATGTGAAAACCGCCCCCATAAGTGCGCACACAGGTATTTTCAGCGTGTGACTGCTTCCCGTCAGCTTTTCGGCTATGTGCGGGATTATCAACCCGATAAAACCGAGAAGCCCCGAAAAGCTCACCGCAGCTCCTGCCAGAAGCGCCGCCAGTGTAAGCAGAACAAATCTCAGCAGCCTTACGTTCATTCCAAGGGTAAATGCAGTGCTGTCTCCAAGGGCAAGCACATCTATATCGTGTCCCAGCAGAATTACGGCAGTTATGCCCGCAATTATCAGTACCCATGCAGGAGAGAGTACGCCAAGAGAAATTCCCTCAAGTCCGCCTATCCTGAAATCAGAAAGACCCGAAAGAGTATCGGGCACAAAGGTCGTAACAGTATCGGTTCCCGCATTAAATAGGCTTGAAATGGCAACTCCTGCAAGAACAAGGGTTATTTTTGATGCCCCGGTTTTCCTGGCAATGAAATATACCAGCATCACCGCCGCCAGAGCTCCGATAAAGGCTGCCAGCGACCTTACTCCAAAGGTCGTCGGAAATATCGCCAGACTTAGAACTACTGCAAAGCCTGCACCTGCGTTAACGCCTATGATATTCGGCGAGGCAAGGGGATTGCCGAGAACCGCCTGTATAACAGCGCCCGATACGGCCAGAGCAGCCCCTGCCAGAAAGCCTCCGAGCACACGTGGGAGCCTTACGCAGTAGATTATCCTGCCGTTGGCAGTGGCTTCGCCGTCCATTATGCCGTCAAGCACTTCTTTTGGCGAAAGGCTTACCGCTCCGAAAGCAATGCCCATAAACGCCGCTGCTGCCAGAGCCGAAAAACAGCACAGGAGGATTGCTGCGGGGGGTTTTTTATCATTCACCATACAGTATCTCCGCTAAATTTTCGTAAGCCTCGCCCCATTTTGCGTTGGGCTTGTAGTGGTAAAGTGCTTTCGGAAGTATGTAAAATCTGCCGTTCTTTACGGCATCAAGCTCTGACCATGCGTGGTTTGATGTAAGAGTGTCATTAAGGGTCTGTATCGCCTTGTCCTCGTCCTTTCCCATGGTGGTGACGAAAATAAAATCGGGGTCGTCCTTGATTATCTCTTCAAGGCTGAGGTTATCCAGCAGGGATTCATCGGTATCGGCAATGTTTGTGCAGTTAAGGTCTTTTAGCATTGCGCCTGCCGTGGTGTCAGCGCCCTTTGCATGGACTTTTTGAGAAGATGCCCTCAGCAGCAGCACTGTGGGAGACTCATGCTCCTTAGCTTCACTTACCACCTTGTCAACAGTTGCCTTTATATTCGTTCCGTTCTGCTCATACAGATCATCACGTCCTGTGATCTCTGTAAATTCTTTCAGAACGCCAAGATAGTCGTCAAAGCTTTCAACGCTGTAGTAGCGCACATCAATGCCCGCATTTGTCAGAGTGTCTTTAAGCTTTGTGTGCTCGGCTATTTTTGATGACATTATAACAAAGTCAACGCCCTCGGATATCATCATTTCCACGGAGGGAGACTTCATTTCGCCGATGCACACCACATCGTCAGCCACCTCAAACTGATGCTCGTCGTAAGCGTCCTGCGTTACGTATGACAGCTTTCCTCCTGCCAGAAGCCATATTTCCGCAAGGCTTCCCGTACACGCAGCCACCTTCTGCGGCTCCGAAGCCTTAGCAGCCTCGGATGAACTGTCGGCTTTGTTTGCTGAGCAGCCTGTTAAAACAAGTACAACTGTCAGCATAAGGCAAATTATTCTTTTCATTTCAAACCTCTCTTATTTTTGCTGTATTCGCAGCATTTCTTTGCAAAACGCACCGCCATTTCGGTGTCCGCATAAAAATGCAGATGTGGGTAACCTGCGTACATATTATCATCTGCATATGCGCAGTCATATTCAGCTCCGCTGCTTGCTTTCTTTGCGTGCAGGTCGCTTCCGCAGGCGGTGCTGTTCCAGTAGTGGAACTCGTGTGCCCTGACCGATCTTCCTTTGTCAAGGAGCATACAGTCTTTTTTGGCGGTAAGGCTGACATAGCCGAAGCGCTGGAGCCTGTCAGTCCTGTAAGCCTGCCCGTTTATAACGCCAGCCATTTTGCGGCGGATACCATTCACATCTTCAATGCTCTCGTTCAGGTACATAAATCCGCCGCATTCGGCAATAACAGGCAGTCCGCCTGAAATGCTCTCCTTTATCTCATGCAGAAGCGGAATGTTTTCCGAAAGCTTTTCTGCATAAAGCTCGGGATATCCTCCGCCAAGGATAAGCCCGCCGATATTCTCGGGCAGAGCCTTGTCACTGAGTGGCGAAAAGGGGACTATCTCGCAGCCAAGCTCTTCAAGCAGAGAAATATTGTCAGCATAATAAAAGCAGAAAGCGCTGTCATATGCAAGGGCTATCCTTACATTCCGAGCAATGTCCTTTGGAATATCAGGCTCGGTGCATGGCATATCCACAGCATTTTCGGCTGCTTCAAGGAGCTTGTCGATAAGTATGTACTTTTCCGCCAGCTGAGACAGCCGCAGCAGCTTTTCTTTAAGCCCCGTTATCTCGTCAGCCGTAACAAGCCCCAGATGCCTGCTTTCAATGGAATTATCCTTTGAAAAAGGCAGCCTGCCGAAATATGTCACGCCCATTTCATCGCAAAGGCTCACAGCAGTCTTTTCCATGCTTTCAGGCAGACGGTTGAAGATAAATCCAGCGATGTTGTTAGGCGTGCGGAATGTGAGGAAGCCTTTCATCACCGCACCCATTGACGCGCCCATTCCCTTGCAGTCGATGACGATGACCGCAGGCGTTCCCGTTTCAACGGCAGTGCGGCAGGCAGAATGACTTTCGCCAATGCCGTCGTAATAGCCCATAGCTCCCTCGATAATGTTCATATCCGCCGAATTTTTCTTCAGCAGGTAATTCAGCGTGCCTGCGGGGCAGAAGTAGCTGTCAAGATTATAGGACTTGGTGCCGATTATCTTGCTGTGAAACATAGGGTCGATGTAATCGGGGCCGCACTTGAACGCACCCACGTCAACACTGCGCTCCGAAAGAGCTTTCAGCAAGGCGCAAACAACAGTCGTCTTTCCGCAGCCGCTGTTCGTGCCTGATATCATTATCCTTTTCATGTCCGCCTCGCTCCGCTTATGATAAATATGGGATTTTCGGCGTTCAGCATAGTGCTGCTGCCAACTTTTCGTGTCCGTGTAACGGCTATCTGCGATATTTCGCAGGGGATATCCGCTTTATCAAAAAAATCAACAGCTCTGTTAAGCGTTTCAAGGGTCACGGCGGTTATGACAATATTGGCATAGGGATTTTTGCTGAGAACAATGTTCATTATCTCGCTGAGCTTTCCGCCCGACCCGCCGATAAAAACGCTTTGAGGAGCAGGGAAGCTTAATGCCTCTTCCTCTGCCTGACCGCAAAAAACGGAAATATTATCGCACCCGAACTTTATTGCATTCTGCCGTGTAAGCTCCTCCGCTTCGGGCGACTTATCTACCGCATACACCCTGCCGTCAGCACATTGCAGAGCCATCTCCACCGTAACGGAGCCTGTTCCGCAGCCGATATCCCAGCAGATGCCGTCACGCTCAGCCGCCAGCTTTGATATGCAAACCGCACGCACCTCTGATTTGGTCATGGGGATTTTCCCACGGATAAAGCAGTCATCGGATATCCCCACAGGCGTAAATCTCTCGTAATTATGGTTTATGACAACCATTACGCAAAGGTTCGCATTTTCATATCCTGTAAAGTCAGTAGTCCTGCCTGAGGATATCTTTTCATTTTCAGCCGCAAGGTCTTCACCGATATAAACCTCTGTATCGTTCAGACTGTATTCACACAGCCTTTGGCATATTTCCGATACCTTAACCTTCCCACCAAGGAGAAAAAATACCTTTTCATTTGAGAATACATTCCGCACAATATTGGCTTCCGCACCGTGAAGGCTCACAAATTTGCAGTCCTGCCATGGAATGCCTATCCTGTCAAAAAAATAAACAGGGGAGGATATGCCGCTTATAACACGGCAGTCACCTATAAGCGGCAATAACTTTTCCGTGCCGCTGTAAAAACCGCAGTCGCCTGACATAAGCACTGCGATTTTGGTGAATTCCGAAGCCCTTATGCGCTCGGCTATCTCTATCGGGTCATAGGAAATAAACATCTGCCTGTTAAGGTGTTCAAATGGTTTGACCATGCGCCTTGCGCCTATTATAAGCTCGGCGCTTTCTATCGCTTCCTTTGCCTCGGCGGTGAGGGTTTTATCGCCGTCCATTCCAATGCCTATAACAGCTATATCCTTATTCACTTCTGCACCTCCCCAGCAGGATATTTTCCGCCTCTTCCAATGAAATTCCATTTTCATCGGGGCGCTTTATAATAATAAGCCCTGCACCGCATACCTGAGCCGCATTGACTTTTTCTGCAAAACCGCCTGCGTTTCCGCTGTCCTTTGTTACCAGAAATTCTGCACTGCTTCTTTTAATATGCTCAATGTTCTGCTCCAGCGTAAAAGGACCTTTTTCCGCAATTATCTTTTCATTGGGAAATCCCAACGCTCTGCACTCGGCTATGACCTTCGGCAAATCAAGCACACGGGCGGTAAAACGCTTCGCATAGTCATGCACAGCCGTGAACGCCGCAAGCTCCTTGCTTCCTGTGGTTATAAGCGCATTGCCGTTTACAGTGTCAAGATACTCCGCCGCAGCCGTAACATCGTCAAAATAAATGGCGCTTTCGCATATTGCGTCGTCCGCACGTTTTATCCTATATAAAGTGACATTTTTTTCGGTGCAGGCGGCAGTTATGTTCTTTGTGACCTCTTTTGCATAAGGGTGAGTAGCATCTATTACTGCCGATACTCCAAGCTTTTCTATCATACCTGCAATACCGCTTGCATCTTCTCTGCCAATATTGATATGCACATATTCCGACTGAGGGAGCAGCTCAGCGCCGTATTCCGTAGCCACGCTTATGCAGGCATTTATCCCGTGACCTGCGCAGAACTCCGCCAGCTGCCTGCCCTCGGTAGTTCCGCCGAAAATAAGTATATCACACATTTTTATATCCTCGTGGAGTGACCATTTTTCCGTTTATATTCTTGGTTTCGCTGTTGCCGATGAAAACGGTTGTGAACATATCCGCCTTAAAATCACGAAGCTCGGCAAGGGTCATCACACCGCTTTCCATGCCGATTCTGCCGATGTTGCGCACATATCCGCATACCGTTTCGGGGGACTTATATTTAAGCGTTATGTCACAGGCTTTTGCCAGGTAATCAGCACGCTTTTTGGACGACGGATTGTATATCGCCGTGGTAAAATCCCCCATAGCGGCGCAGGCAAGGCGCTTTTCAATCTTTTCCCACGGGGTCAGCAGGTCGGAGAGGCTTATCACAGCAAAATCATGAGTTAGGGGAGCACCCAGCACTGCCCCTCCGCTGAGTGCCGCCGTAACACCTGCCACTATCTCAATATCCGTGTTGGGGTAATTTGCCGAAAGCTCCAGCGCCAGCCCTGCCATGCCATAGACCGAGCTGTCGCCGCTGCATACCAGCGAAACGATTTTGCCGCTATCAGCCTGTTCAAGTGCAAATATTACCCTGTCCTTTTCCTGCTTCATGGCAGTTGAAGCAAATTCCTTGCAGGGGAACATCTCTTTTAAAAGCTCAACATATACCGTGTAGCCCACGATAAGGTCACTTTCCTGCAAAGCCCTCTCGGCTTCAAGGGTCATGCCCTCCTTGTTTCCCGGGCCAAAGCCAATAACATATAATTTCATAATACCCGCCTGTTAAAATCAATTTTTACGGGAGCTTCCGCCGCCGCAAAGGTCATTCCGTTCATAGCCTGCTTTTTTACAAGCAAACGCTTTCCCATGACCATAGCACTGCGCTCGCAGATATTGTCTGCTCCCGTTGTTTTCAAAACAAATTCAGATGATGTGAACTGTCCTTTTACCGCCATAAGCTCCGCAGCCGAATAAAACTGCGGCGGAATGTGATGATTGTGGCAGAATGTAAGTATAGCGTTTTCCTCCCGCTTGATATCAATGGTGCATAAAGCTTTCACACGGCGTATATCAAGCTTGTTTTCCGCAAGCTGTGATAATAAAAATAGCTCAAACTTTTCTGCCGATGTGCCCTTTTTGCACCCTACCCCGATAATGATATCCTTAGGGATAAGGTGCAGAGTGTGTTCAAACGGCATTTTTGCTGCGTCAGAGGAAATGCAGATGCCAAGCCTTTTATTGTCACAAAAAGGGGGAGTGTTCAAGCAGCCTGTATCGCTGTAAAATCCCACATTTCCGCCGTTTGCCGTCTCTGCCGCAATTTCCTTTGCAATGTCATATTCGCAGATGTACAGGTCATTTGCAGCTGCAAAGCTGTCAGGGGAGAATTTGCCGCCGACGTCCGTAGCAGTGGTTATAACAGGCTCCGCACCGATGATCTCCGCAACTTTTTCGGTAAGGGCGTTTGCTTTTCCGATATGCCCCGATAACAGCGAAATGGCAAATTTCCCGCTTTCGTCTATGACCACAACCGCAGGGTCGCTGAGCTTTGAGACCACATGGGGAGCGATCATTCTCACAGCTATCCCGCAGGCGCATATGAAAATGATCCCGTCATATTCCCCAAAGCATTTTGCGGTCATCTGCTTCATATCATCAAAAGGCACAGCAGAACCGTCACAGTGCTTTGAAAAAGCAAATCTGTCGCAGGCTATGCCAATACCCGCAGCTATCCTGCGTGATATTTTGTTTCCGTTCTCGGTGACGGATATAACCGCTATTTTCATATCCGAACATTCCTTTTTGTGACTATAGCTTTTAAATCTCAGCCTTTCTGAACTCAGTCTCAAAGCTCTTGTCATAAAGCTTTGAAAGGGAATAATCATTGCCCAGGAAATACCCCACGCAGATAAGTGCTGTTTTGGTAATGCCGTTATCCGCCGCAGTCTGAGCAAGATCCTCCACAGTACAGCGGCAAACCTTCTGGTCAGCCCAGCTTGCCTTGTAAACTATGGCAGCAGGGGTGTCGGGCTTGTATCCGCCCCTGATAAGCTCAGCCGAAAGCTCCTTTAGAAGCCCCGTGCTGAGAAAGATGACCATGGTAGCATTATGAGCAGCCAGAGCAGCAATGCTCTCCTTTTCGGGAACAGGCGTTCTGCCTGCCATTCGTGTGATTATCACCGTTTGGGACACATCGGGGAGAGTATATTCCGCCCTGAGAGCTGCTGCCGCCCCACAGAAAGAGCTTACTCCGGGGCAGATGTCGTATTTTATCCCCAGCTCGTCCAGCCTGTCCATCTGCTCACGAATTGCACCGTAAAGCGACGGGTCACCTGTGTGGAGCCGCACGGTCATTTTTCCCTCATGCTCTGCCGATTTTATCACGTCAATTACCTGCTCCAGCGTCATATAAGCGCTGTTGTGTATCTCGCAGTCTTTTTTTGCATATTCCAGCAGCTGCGGATTTACAAGCGAGCCTGCGTAAATAATAACATCAGCCCGTTCAATAAGCGATTTTCCACGCACGGTTATAAGGTCTGCCGCACCGCAGCCTGCGCCCACAAAATTAACCATTGTACTCCTCCATAAGCGTTTTGATTATCCCGTCTGCAGAGCTTGTCATGCCGATAATTCCACGCTTGTCCGAAAACATTACAGCGCCTATAGGTATCTCTCCCTTGACCTTTGCATCAAGATAATACTGAGCCTTTTCCATAAGCACAGCCGCCACGCTGTCAACTGCATTTGCCTTGTCAAGCTCATCAAGAGCGGCATCTACCGTTGCGCAGGAGGGGAGCTTTTTTAATATCTTAGGGTCAACATCGGCCATAACTCCACAGGTAACAAGCACATCCATGCGACCGTCAGCCTGAGCCGAATGGGTGTTCATTATGCCTGCCCCCAGCTTTACAAGCTTGCCGATATGCCCCACTATAAGCACGCTTTCAAATCCCAGCTCCAGCGCAATATCAATGGCGTCGCCGATGTAATTGCTGCATTTAACTCCGTAATTCATTATCATAGGCATATTTTCAGCAAGAAAGTTTTGGCTGTAGTTACCTATGGTCAGCAGCAGATTTTTTCTGCCCTCGGAACGCCTCATGCGCTCCTCCACTTTAATCGTGTCTATAAGTGCACGGCTGCTCATTGGTTCAACTATGCCGCTGGTACCGATTATGGATATGCCGCCCTCAATGCCCATTCGGGGATTATAGGTTTTAAAGGCGATCTGCTCGCCGTCGGGAACGGATATCGTTATCCTTATCCCGCCGTTATAGTCGTATTTTTCGCATATCTCCGTGATCGCCGCCGATATCATCTTGCGAGGAACGCTGTTTATGGCGGCATTTCCCACAGGCTGGTCAAGTCCTGCCTTTGTGACCCGTCCGATGCCCTTGCCGCCGTCAATTTCAATGCCGAAAGGTATCTTTTCCGCCTTGGCATAAACAAGAATGCCGTTGGTGATGTCGGGGTCATCGCCGCTGTCCTTGCGCACAGCGCAGGAAGCGCAGGCTTCGGATATCTCAGCATTTTCTGTGGAAAGGTGAAGCTCAATGCCCTTGGGCGTCATAAGCTGAGTTTCGTGTACAGATTCGCCTGTCAGCAGCATTTCCGCAGCTGCCTTTGAAGCCGCTGCCGCACATGAGCCTGTAGTATATCCGCAGCGGAGCTTTTCTTTTCCGTGGTATATGTATTCGTCAAGCATTTATGTTCTCCGTTATTTTGCCTGTTTTCCTGTCGTACAGCCTGTAAAGCAGAGCATTGCAAATGGCAGCCGCCACACCGCTGCCGCCCTTTCTGCCTGCTGCAACGATATACGGCACACTTCCGCCCATGATTATCTCCTTTGACTGCACAACATTTACAAAGCCCACAGGCACGCCGATTATCAGCGCAGGTTCTACCTTTCCAACCCTTATAAGCTCGTCCAGGCGGATAAGCGCTGTTGGGGCATTGCCCACTGCGAATATCACATTTTCATGACCGAAAAGCTCCGCAGCCTTATCCATGGAAGCTACAGCCCGTGTAGTTCCGTCACGCTTTGCCCTTTCCGCAACATCACTGTCAGACATAAAGCAGCAGGCACGGCAGCCCAGCGCTTTCATGGCAGGCTTGCTTATGCCCGATTCAGCCATGTGGGTGTCCGTTACGATAACAGTGCCGTTTTTAAGTGCTTCAAGCCCATTCTGAACGGCATTTTCGGAGAATTTCATATTCTGCTTGTAGTCAAAATCGGCGGTGGTATGTATCACACGCTTAACTATCAGCTTTTCGGTCTCGGATAAGCCATCTGTGCTGCCAAGCTCGCTTTCGATTATTTCCATGCTCCTGCGCTCAATATCCGCAGGGTTTACGTTCTCAATATTCATAATACCTCAAAAAAATACACCCTTGCCATAATGTGCCGAGACGGACAGATATGGTAAGGGTGTATATCAAAAACGTACCTGCCAATTCCTCGTGGCTTTCCTTGTACAAACAGCAGGCAGGTCTCCCGACTTAAACTTCATCACAGAAAGGAGCCTTCCCGATTCCTCAGTGGCATATTTCCCTCTGCTCATTTATCACGGTGACGAGATCGTACAGGATTTTCACCTGTTTCCCTTTTCATCGGACCCGTTAACATAAACGCCAACGTCCGACACCTGATGTTTTTATATTCATTTTCTTTATTATATCATTGCTGCATGCTGTTGTCAATGAATAAATTGTATGGAATTGTTTTGCTTGCATGATATATGAAAATATTATTCATATTCCAGAGCTATAACCTTATTCCTCACCAGACAGTTCTTGCCAACGTTGAGCTTGCACTGACCATCTCAGGCGTTTCCAAGTCGGAGCGCAGGAAGAGAGCCGTGGAAGCTCTGGAAAAGGTGGGACTGGGAAATCAGCTCCACAAAAAGCCCAACCAGATGTCAGGCGGTCAGATGCAGCGAGTTGCCATTGCCCGTGCCCTTATCAATAACCCGGATATACTCCTTGCCGATGAGCCTACAGGCGCACTTGACAGTGAGACCAGCATTCAGGTAATGGAGTTGCTCAAGGAAATTGCCAAGGACAAGCTTGTTATAATGGTAACTCACAACCCCGAGCTTGCGGAGCAGTATGCCAACCGTATAGTCAGGATAAAGGACGGAACGCTGACAGGGGACAGTAATCCCTACACTCCCGCATCGGGACTTGTCGGCGTAGGAATATCCTACCTTGCAATAATCCCCATCAATGCAATAGTTTATAACCTTACAGGCATTGAGGCACTCAGAACCGAATAACGATCACTTATATCGCTCCTGCGGCTTTTTCAGTCGCAGGAGCCTTTTGTATATGGAAAAGGCAGTTGATTTGTTAAAGCAAAATAAAATCATTTACTGATTATTGATTTATTTGTATAAATGTGCTATAATTAACTGTAGCAAACAATAAGCTTGCAAAGGATGGTGTATATGAGCGAAAATAACAGGTACTTTATGAATAAGAACGAGCTTCTCGCCAATGCCGAAAAAGCATTTGAGGAAAAGCAGTTCTGCGTATATTATCAGCCGCAGTACAACTATATGAGCGGCAGAATAGTAGGTGCAGAGGCGCTGGTCAGGTGGATACACCCAGAATACGGAATGCAGTCTCCCGGGGATTTTATCCCTGCTTTTGAGGAAAACGGATTTATTACCCGTCTTGACCTTTACGTCTTTGAGGAGATATGCAGCTTTATCAACAGGTGCAGAGGTACTGATATAAAAATAGTTCCCATTTCATTCAACGTATCAAGATATGATGTTATCAGCGTCGATTTTATTGAGCGTATAGAAGAGATCCGCAAAAAATACGATATTCCCGTCACAAATCTGCGTACCGAGATAACCGAAAGCTCCATGATCGGCGGAAATGACCATATGGCTAAGATAGTGAATAAGTTTCAGTCTCTGGGCTACGTGGTTGAAATGGACGATTTCGGCAGCGGATATTCTTCCCTCAATGTCCTCAAGGATATCGAAGTGGATATCATCAAACTGGATATGGCGTTCATGCGTGGAAATCTCACTAAGCGTGGGGGTATAATCATAAGCTCCATTATCCGAATGGCAAACTGGCTGGGCACTCCTGTTATTGCCGAGGGCGTGGAAACTCCCGAGCAGGCGGAATATCTCAAAAGCATCGGCTGCATATATATCCAGGGCTTCCTGTTCTCAAAGCCTGTCCCCGAAAGTGAATATGTGAATATGCTGAGAAACTTAAAATCCGATGTGCTTGCTCCCGGAATGAAGCTTATAGACAAGCTTGATGCCGAAAAATTCTGGAGCCCCGAAAGCTTTGAGACCCTTGTGTTCAATAACTTTGTAGGCGGAGCTGCGGTCATTTCATTCAAAGATGACGAGATAGAGACCCTCCGAGTGAACGAAAGGTATCTTAAAGAGCTGGGCATGAATATGAACCAGCAGGATATCATTCTCAACCAGAAAAATCTTAATTTTGACGAGAAAAACAAGCAGATATACATAGATACTATCAACCGTGCCATAGTTTCCAACGATTATGAGACCTGTGAGACCTGGCGTGAGGTGTTTTCCCAGTGCTGCGGCGAGGATTCCCTGTGCATCGAAAGCACTATGCGTGTGATAGGCCGTGCCGAGGGTCAGTATCTGCTGTATGTGCTTATCCGCAACATTACCCATGAAAAGAAAATGTACATGAAGCTGTATGACAGCGAGAAAAAGTTCAGAACAGCAGGCGAGCAGGCAAACATCTACTGCTGGGAATACACCATCGATACCAAGGAAATGCGCCCATGCTTCAGATGTATGCGTGACCTGGGGCTTCCGCCTCTGCTGGAAAATTATCCCGAGCCTGTAATCGAATCAGGACTTTTCCCGCCCGATTACGCCGATATGTACCGTGACTGGCACAAGCAGCTGGCAGAGGGAGCAGAGCATCTTGAAGCCATAATCCCTCTGACAGTCAACAGGATACCTTTCCATGTCCGTTACACCGCCGAATTTGACGAAAACGGCCACCCATACAAAGCTTACGGTTCCGCAACTCAGGTCGTCGATATGCCGACTGAGAAATAAAACAAATACCTGCATGACTCTTGCATTTGTAAAAGCCATGCAGGTATTATTATGTTTTATTGGTATAAAACTCCCTGTTTCTTTTTCTGTACTCAGCAGGGGATATTTTTTCATGCCGCCTGAAAACCGTGCTGAAATAGCCAGCATCGGAAAAGCCCATCTGCCTGCCTATCTCCGCCACGGGGATATCCGAAAATTTAAGCAGACGCTTTGCCTCGCTTAGCCTGCACATCATAAGATACTCGTTTGGGCGCATGTGCATGGTTTCCTTGAACACCCGACACAGGTGCTGTGGCGTTATGCCTGCCAGCTCCGCAAGCACGGTCATGGGGAAATCCTTGCTGTAATTATCGTCGATGTAGTTCAGCACAGGCATGAGCAGGCTGCTTCTGTCCTTGCCCTCTTCCGTTGATTTGGCAGTGTGGTAAAATTCAAGGATATACTGATATATCAGCCCCGAACAGATGTAATTTCCGTATATCTTATCCGATTTCTGCTCAATGAACATCTTGTTATATAGATTGCACAGGCTTTCGGTGCTTTCGGGACGGATAACGCAGGGCTTTGTCATTTCCAGCTCTTCAAGCAGAGCCTTGCAGGCGCTTCCGTCAAAGGCTGCCCACCTTACGTCCCAGCAGGCGGTCAGGGGATAATACTCATGGGGATAGTCCGCAGGCAGGAAGAACCATCTGCCCTCGGATACGGTAAGGGTCTGGTCATTAAAGCGCAGCTCTCCCGTGCCCTTTGCGCTGTAAAGTATCTGGTGCCACAGATATCCCTCAGGGCGTGATATCTGCCCCTGATATTCGCTGCCGCCTATTCCCGTAAGATAAAAGGGAAGCTCCTTTACCTGTGCAAATGTAGGGTATATGCTCTGGTTTACTGCCATAATGCTGTTCCTTTCGATAAAAACATCTGATTTATTATAGCTCCGTATTGCGAAGATGTCAAGAGTGTATTTTACTTTTTGAATATAAAATCTTCTGCATATGCCATTATGTGAAATGTGTATCAGCCTGCACTTTAACATTTTGAACATTATCTCTTTAAAGATATTCATAATCTTAAATTGACGTGAGCTGTAAACAGTGATAATATATAATCATCAAACATGAACACTGAGTGTTTATCGAAAGGAAGATATTATGAACACACCTCTTGCACATACACCGCCCATGGGCTGGAACTCATGGAACACTTTCGGCTGGAATATCAGTGAGGAACTTATAAAGACCACCGCTGACTTTTTCGTTGAAAGCGGACTGAAAGACGCAGGCTACGAGTATATCGTTATCGACGACTGCTGGAGCGAAAAGCAGCGTGACGAAAACGGCAGGCTGGTTCCCGACAAGTATAAGTTTCCCAACGGTATCAAGCCCGTTGCCGACTATATCCATTCCAAGGGACTGAAATTCGGTATGTACTCCTGTGCGGGCACACACACCTGTGCAGGTCACCCGGGCAGCTTTGAGCATGAATTTCAGGACGCTGAGACCTTTGCGGAGTGGGGCGTTGATTATTTAAAGTACGACTACTGCTACAAGCCCAAATCCGCTGACGGCGAGAACCTCTACAAGCGTATGGCAATGGCTCTGAGAAACTGCGGCAGAGATATCCTTTTCTCTGCCTGCAACTGGGGAAATGACGATGTTTACAGCTGGATAAGGGAGTCAGGCGCACAAATGTTCCGTTCCACAGGCGATATCCAGGATAACTGGCAGTCAATAAAGAGCATTGCAGAATCTCAGATAGGCAGGGAAGCATACGGCGGAGTTTACTGCCATAACGATATGGATATGCTGGTAGTCGGTATGCATGGCTGCGGTGACAACGCCGAGGTGCTGGGCAAGGTAGTAGGCGGCTGCACCGACACCGAGTACAAGACCCATTTTGCCCTCTGGTCGATAATGAACTCTCCTCTTATGATAGGCTGCGATGTAAGAAAGATGTCCGAAGCTGCTAAGGGGATACTCACCAACAAGGACGTTATCGCCATCAATCAGGATATTGAGTGCAGAGGCCCTTACTGCATCAGGCAGTGGAACAATCCCGAGAACGTGTTCTCGCTTATAAAGCCTCTCAGCGGAGGCGATTATGCTGTGGGTATGTTCAATTTCAGTGACAAGAAAAGCGAGATGTCTCTCCAGTTCTATGATATCGGTCTGCCTGCGGCATCGGGCAGGGGACTGGAGCTTTACGACTGCTACTCCCATTCCGTCATTGGCACATTTTCCGAAAGATATGCGGCACAGATCGAGTCACATGACTGCCTGATGTTCCGTGCAAAGGTAGTAAAGCTTTAATGGCAAACTACAAGACGTGCAAAAAATGCGGCTCTGAGCTTCTGGCAGATGATATTGCCATTCACCGCAAGCTTATAAGCAGGAATGCAGAAGAATTTCTCTGCATCGACTGCCTTGCGGAGCATTTCGGCTGCACCAGAAAAGATGTTGAAGAGCTTATAGCATATTACCGTGAAAGCGGGAAATGCACATTATTCAGATAAAATAGAAACGAGCAGGCAATACTTAATGCCTGCTCGTTTTCGTTAACAGTGTTACTGCTTATTTTTCTTGTGCCTGATCTTTATTTCGGGTATCGCAAGATTATCAAACACCATTTCATCACCGCTGTCATTATCATCAATGTCGTTATCCGATGCTTCATCGGCAGAGTCCACATGAATTTCGGGCACTGCCAGATTTTCGGAAAAATAATCGATCTTATGCTTCTTATCTTTCATACAATTACCCCCGTTTTATCAGTTGATTATATTGATAAAAAATGTGATCACAAGGCTGTTTATAAAGTCTGCAAACATACTGCCCACTATGGGAACAAGCAGATATGCCTTGACTGACGGCGCATATTTTTCGGTTATCGCCTGCATATTTGCCATGGCATTTGGCGTAGCGCCCATTCCGAAGCCGCATACTCCTGCGGAAAGCACCGCTGCGTCATAGTCACGTCCCATGGCGTTGAACACCACAAAGTAGGAAAACAGTGCCATTAGTATCACCTGCGCCAGCAGCAGGACTATAAGCGGAAGCGCCAGCTCTGCCAGCTGCCATAGCTTCAGGGTTATCATGGCAATTCCCAGAAACAGCGACAGGCATATGCCGCCGATGTCGTTTATCTCGCCCATATGGATATGGAGCTTGCCTGTAAATTCGTCAATGTTTCTCATAAACGCTGCGACGATCATTGAGCCGATATACACGGGGAATGTCATTCCCGTAAGAGAAAGCGCCCATGAAACTACAGTGCCTATTCCCATTGCAATAGCAATCTGATAAGCCGCAGGAGCGTACATACTTACTGAACGGTGATGCTTGTGCTCCTCTTCCTCAAGAATGGAAGCGTCCTCAGCGGAAACTCCCTTGAGCAGGTCATGCTTTATTATAAGCCTGCGTGCAACAGGGCCGCCCATAAGAGAACCGATGATAAGTCCGAATGTGGCTGCTGCGGTGCAGAAGGTGGTAGCTCCCCCGATGCCGAAATCTTCCAACACTCCGCCGAATGCGCCCGATGTTCCGTGACCGCCCACCATGGGTATAGAGCCTGTACACATACCAATCAGCGGACTGACACCCAGCAGCTCGGACAGTCCCACAGCCGCCAGATTTTGCGTGATTATCAGCACGCAAAGGCAGAACAGAAAGACCACCAGACTTACTCCGCCTGCACGCAGCACCTTTATATTTGCCTGAAAACCAACAGATGTAAAGAACATTACCATGCAGACATTTTTCAGCGTTTCATCAAATGTAAATTCCACTATGCCGAAAACATACAGCAAACAGGAGACAACCGCAAATATTATTCCGCCCACAACAGGAGCAGGGATACAGAATGTCTCCAGAAAGCGGACCTTCTTTTTTAGAAATCCGCCCAGATACAGCACTCCCACGGCGACCGCAAGAGTTTGGTACATATCAATATTCAGTGTGTGCAATACAATGAGCCTCCCTTAATTATCCTGAGCACCGAAAATAAAGCTGTTTCCGTCATTTTCGGGATCGGTGCTTACCGTTATGCCGACAGATGCGTAGTAATCGGCAGCCCCCTGATGAAAGCTGCAGGGGATATCCGACACAGCAAACTCGGTATCAGGCTCGGGAACGGCTACGGAATATTTTATGCTGCTGCTTTTGCCAAAGAGCAGAGCAGTTATGTCCTTTATCTGCTGACGGTCAGTGTCGGAGTCGGCAACAAGCACAGCTTTTACGCCAATAGTTGGGATATCCTCGTCCTGACCGTGATATGTTCCCGCAGGTATGGTTATCTCGCTGTAACCCTTGTATATGTTCAGCATATATTCAATAGTGCGGCTGTCGGGAGCGATAATGCGTATATCTGTGCTTTCGGCAAGCTCACTCACAACAGTGGCAGGAGTGCCGATTATAGCGAAAAAGGCATCTATATCGCCGCTTTCAAGTGCCGCAGCCGAGTCGCTGTAGGACATATAAACAGGCTCCACCGATGAAAAAGCCACACCTGCCGACAGCAGCAGATATTCGGCATTCTTCGCAACGCCTGAGCCTTCATCGCCGACAGATATCTTCTTGCCTTTAAGGTCAGCTATGCTGTTTATATCCGACTTACTGCGGACGACTATCTGAAAAGCCTCGTCATAAAGTCCCGCAACAGCTCTCACGCCCGAAACAGGCTCATTTTCAAAGTCACCCACGCCGTTGACCGCTTCGGAAAGCACATCGCTCTGAACTATTGCCATATCAATAAAGCCCTCATTCATCAGGCGCAGATTTGCCTGAGAGCCTGCGGTTTTCTTGACTTCAATGCCGTTTTCATCAAGCTCATGCAGCAAAGTTCCGTAAGAATAGTAGTTGCCGCCTGTGTTGCCTGTTCCAAGTCTCAGCACTCCTGACTGCCCGCAGGAGCACAGCAGTGACATTGCCATGACTGAGGCAGCAGCGGCTGATAATAATTTCCTGATATTCATTAAATTCCGCCCTTCGGTTCATTTTGCCCATACATATATTTTATCAGACTTTATAGCGGATATAATTAAATAAACTGTCAAATGGCTGTTAATTTTGTGATGCAGGGGAGATATCACAAAAAAACTGACCTATCAGATCGATAAGTCAGCCACAATTATGTATCTGTTTGCCGGTCGCTCAAATCCTGTTCTTTTCCGCTTTTCATATCGTCGATCAGCCGTTTCACCCACGCCTCGCTGAATACTTTTGTCACCATTTTGTATGTATCTTCCGGAGTGTTGGGGTCGTGAAAGGTAATGTCAAGCCTCATATCCATAGGAGTCTCCTTTTGCGGAATATATTTTTGAAAGCATTTCATATATATTCCCTGCTGACGGATATTATGCGGTCAAACTCTGCTTCTCAAATTCTTCTTGCAATTTATTTCCTTTTGTGTTACTATCTTATTATAACATGAAAAGGAAGTGCAGATATGCCACATTCATCAGGAGGAGGCTCCCACGGTGGAGGATCTCACCACAGCAGTTCATCACACAGATCGTCACACAGATCATCAGGATCAGGCCCATCAAGGCGCATACGCACAGGATATTTTCCCGGTGCAACACGCTACAGGTATTACCACGGGCATAAGCCAAGATATGTCTATGCCAATTATGATATCAGGAAAGGCCGCAGCCCTCTGCGCCTGCTTATGTTGCTATTTTATATCCCGTTTTTCATTGCTATTGTAGGCATGGCAAGCGAAACGTTCAGAGTGCCCCAAAGGCTTTCAACAGATTATGATACATCGCTCGTCATATCAGACTACATAAATGTGCTCGGCGACACGAAAGCTCTCGAAAATTCAATGATGGCTTTTTATGATGAAACAGGCATAACGCCCGCAGTTTTCACCGTTTATAACGAGGACTGGCAGGATAATTACAGCTCGCTGGAGAACTATTCATACGACCTTTATGTAAACGCTTTTGACGATGAAAAGCACTGGCTGATAGTATATTCCCAGCCCCAAGAGCCTGATTCTTCCTTTAACGACTGGTACTGGGAGGGTATGCAGGGCGATGATACATCGGACATACTTACCTCCGCCAAAGCAGACGGCTTCAATTCCGACCTGCAGCGATATCTTACGGATAAATCCATATCCGTTGCCGATGCCATAAGCCGTGCTTTTGATAACCTGACACCTAAGATAATGAAAAAATCGGTGGATACGTCAATGCTGTTTCCGTTCCTGTTTTTCGGCGGATTTATCCTTATCCATGCTTATTTTATGGTATTTCACGATCCGTCAAGAAAGTACAGAAATGCAGAGGTTTGCCCCGAAAATGCACCTGTCGGAGCTCAGTCACGTTCTGTTCAGACTGAACAGACTGTGCAAGCTGTTCAGCCCCCCACCCCCGCCGCTCATGAAGAAAGCTGCCCATACTGCGGCGGCAGCTATGTACCGGGCAGGGACAAGCGCTGCCCCTATTGTCAGTCTCTGCTTGATTATTCCCACGATACAAACGAATAACATAAAAACAGGAGTGCTCCATATCGGAACAACTCCTGTTTTGTTATAGGCTTATATATTTTCCCGTAATGCTGTTTTTGTCATTTATTATCTCAGAAGGCGTGCCCGATGCTACTATCCTGCCGCCCGCTTCTCCGCCGCCCGGGCCCATGTCAATGATGTAGTCAGCATTGCGGATAACGTCAAGATCATGCTCAATAACAACAACAGTCGCACCGTTGTCAATAAGAGTTTGGAACACACCAAGAAGAGTGCGGACATCCAGCGGGTGCAGTCCGATGGTAGGCTCATCGAACACAAATACCGAGTCGGACTGCAATCTTCCCATTTCGCTGGCAAGCTTCAGTCTCTGAGCCTCTCCGCCCGAAAGGCTGGGAGTTTCCTCGCCAAGTGTAAGGTAGCCAAGTCCCAGCTCCTGCAGTACTTTCAGCCGCTGATATACTGTCTTCATATCTTTGCAAACATCAAGGGCTGAATCCACGTCCATATCCATAAGCTCAGGCAGCGATATTGTAATACCTGCCGCAGTCGTAAGCTTTACAGCCAATGCGTCCTTGCTGTAGCGTGAACCGTGACATTCGGTACAGGGGACTGTTACATCAGGCAGAAACTGAACATCAAGGCTGATAGTTCCCGTTCCGTCGCATACAGGGCACCGCAGACTGCCAGTATTATAGGAAAATTCGCCCGCTTTGAGCTTTCGGCTTTTTGCATCGGCAGTGGCAGCAAATATCTTTCGCAGCTCATCATGCACATTGGCATAAGTGGCAATAGTGGAGCGGACATTTATTCCGATAGGTGTTGCATCTATGAGCTTAACGTGGCTGATGCCCTCCGCTGTAATGTCTTTTATATGCTGCGGCATCGCTTTTCCCTCAGTCAGAGCCTGCAGGGCAGGCACAAGACTTTCAAGCACAAGCGTGGTCTTGCCCGAACCAGATACCCCCGTAACAACTGTGAGCCGTCCCTTTGGTATATCGGTTTCAAGGGGCTTTACCGTGTGTACCTGCGATGTGGCAAGATGTATCCTGCCAATATCAAACATTTCGCCGCTTTCCGCCTGAGGGCGAATAACAGACTTTGCCTTTCCCGAAATAAACGGTCCTATCTGCGACTTTTCGTTTTTACAGATATCTTCAAGCGTTCCCTCGGCGATGACATATCCGCCGTTTTTGCCTGCCTTTGGCCCCATTTCTATAAGCCAGTCCGCTTCTTTAAGTATCTGGGTGTCATGATCTACCAGCAGAACGGAATTTCCGTCAGCTATAAGGTCGTGCATAACACCGTTAAGTCCCGTGATATTTGAGGGGTGAAGCCCGATGGACGGCTCATCAAGCACATACAGCACGCCTGTTGTGCGGTTTCTCACTGCACGGGCAAGCTGCATACGCTGGCGTTCACCTGTTGACAGGGTGGAAGCGGCTCTGTCAAGGGTGAGATACCCCAGTCCCAGATCCATAAGGCGCTTTGCGGCAGTTTCAAACGACTCGCAGATGCTTTCCGCCATCGGTCTCATTTCAGCGGGAAGCGAACAGGGGACAGCCGCCACCCAGTCAACCAGCTCTTCAAGGCTCATTTTACAGGCTTCGTCCAGCGTTATATTGCAAAGCTTCGGCTTTCTTGCCTTTTCCGAAAGCCTTGTGCCATGACATTCGGGGCAGACCTCTTCTTTCAGGAATTTTTCCACACGCTTCATGCCCTTTTCGTCCTTGACCTTGGCAAGAGCATTTTCTACAGTATAAACTGCATTGTAATAGGTAAAATCCAGTTCTCCCGCCTGATTTGACTTTTTCGCCTTGTAAAGTATATGCTTCTTTTCCGCAGGGCCGTTATATACTATGTCCTTTTCCCTGTCGGTAAGCTCACGGAAAGGAACATCTGTCCGCACGCCCATTTCACGGCATACATCTGTCATAAGCGACCACATCAGGCTGTTCCACGGAGCTACCGCACCCTCATCAATGGAAAGGGAGTCATCGGGAACCAGCGTCGTGATATCCACTGTGCGAACCATTCCCGTTCCGCCGCATCTTCGGCAGGCACCCTGACTGTTGAACGCCAGCTCCTCGGCAGAGGGAGCATAGAAATGCTCGCCGCACTGCGGGCATACAAGGTCATGCCCCGCTGCAACGTCAAGAGTAGGCGCATGATAATGCCCGTTGGGACAGCAGTGCTCCGCCAGACGAGAAAACATGAGCCTCAGACTGTTAAGCAGCTCTGTTCCCGTTCCGAAGGTGGAACGTATCCCCGGAACGCCCGGACGCTGATGAAGAGCCAGTGCCGCAGGAACATATAACACTTCATCGACCTGAGCCTTTGCCGCCTGCGTCATACGCCGCCGTGTGTAGGTGGAAAGCGCATCAAGGTACCGCCTTGATCCCTCCGAATAAAGCACGCCCAGCGCAAGAGAGGATTTGCCCGAGCCCGAAACGCCCGCCACCGCAACTATTTTATTGAGAGGCACATCAACATCTACATTTTTAAGATTATGTACCCTTGCGCCTCTCACAAGAATTTTATCAGTCATAAGATCACCTTACTGTATTGTAGTTACACAGTACAGCATAATACAAATGAATATGAAATTCAAGTGCATACGGGTGAATTTTTATAATTCCTCCAGGGTTTCGTCTCTGAGCTTCAGGCTTTCGAGCCACAGCAGGATAGTGTCCATAGCAAGCTTCTGATTGCCGCAGCTGCAATGGTCAGCGCCCTGCTCCTTTTCGGTTATCTCACGGGCAGCAACAGATTTTGCATTTTTCAGCACGAGCATATGCCTGCCTATTGCCGCACGGCACGCCATGGTGTCCTTGCTGCCGCCTATGATAAGATAATCCTTTGTAAGCCTATCGGCAACAGGACGAAGATCAATGCTTCACAGAAATTTTGCCAGCTTATAGGTATTTGTGGTTCCCATTCTGTGAAAATATGTGCGGAAGAAAGCCATTCCCTTGCCCTTTTTGACCGCATAGATAATGTTTATGAGCCAGCCGAAGCCGTACAGTATTACATTCAGCAGCCCGATAATAAGTCCGTTCACAGCACCGTTATCCGCAAAGTTCATTTTTAGCGCACCGAACTGTGCCATGCTGACACATTTTGTCACCCTGTCATCAAAAGCAGAAGCTCTGGGAGCGAAAAATCCACCGAGGGACTGACCTACAAGGATAACATCGTGAAGATCAAAATACTTTGTTATTGCCATAACAGGCTTTTCCCACTCAACTATCAGGGGAGCGCCGTAGCAGTTCGCCTTTCAGATCAAAGAGTTTTGAGAAATTCTTTCATATCGTTTATGTAAGGCTCGGGACGCATAACAAGTCCCAGATGTCCGCCGTAGGTGGTTTTTACTGTGGGAGATGTGAATATATCCACAAGCTTCTTTGAATCTTCCTTTTCAAGCATATCGTTTTCGGGGATAAGCACAAGAACCTTTCCGTTAAGATAAGCAAAATCCTTTTTATCAAAGTGCTTCATGCTGAAAATATCCATAGTTGCTTTCAATGCACGAATAAACGAACAGCGGAATTTCTCGTCAGAACCCACACATTCAAGAAACGATGTTCCGTAGGCTTTTTCCTCTTCGGTCTCATTTCTGAAATGCCTCTGCACTGATGTGATAAGCATACTTTTCAGCTTTTCAAATTTAAGCTTTTCTACATACTTACTATAGAGTGGGAATACAAGCTTTTCCATTTTATTTTTCTTAACATACTGCGAATCCACCGTCAGCGTGGAAACCATTATTAGACCGCCAACCTTGTATTTCTTTGCATACAGCTGAGCAAGAACTCCTCCGTCGCTGATGCCGCACAATACAGGCTTTTCAATGCCCAGCTTTCCGAAAAGTGCATGAAGCAGATCAGCCATTTCATCATTTTTGCTGACCTCAACAGGATAGTTCATCATTATCACACGATACTCATTTTCAAGTGCCGAAACATATTTGATCCAGGAATGATAGATGTCCATTCCGTTGAGGAATACTACAGTCTGCTTTCCGCTGCCAGCATCGACTACCTGAAAATCATGACCCAAAACCGTTACCTTGCTGAATTTGTGTGTGTTGAAAAATGCGTTGTAATCTTCTGAAAATTTTCTCATATTATATCGCCCTTTCCGCTTATATATTTTTCAATGGTTCGCAGTATCACCTGAATACTGTTCTCTATGGAAGCCTTCACCATGGTGTCGCTGTGCTCTCTTATGGCGTAGATAGATTTTATAAGGTTAACAAAGGTTCCTACATCAACGCCGTCACGCACGTTATTTATCAGCGAAAGCCAGATCTGTGCCGTTTTGAGCTGAGCATCGGGGTCAAACAGATCCTGTTTTTTTATGTGCTTTTGCAGCCAGAAAAAATCATTGACCGTAAGACTGCCCATAAGGTCATAATCGGAGTGGATATACATATTAAAAAAGCTGATAAATTCATGTGCTGACATCTGCCGCCGACCATTCAGTGCGGCAAGCAGCATTTTCTCTGTTTCTCTGTTTGCATAATCCGCAATTTCAAGGATAAAGTCCTCCTTTGAGTCAAAGAAAATGTAAAAGCTGCCCTTAGCAATCCCCACAGCGGAGGTTATTTTCTCCACAGACATTCTTTGCAGTCCCATCTCTCTGCTGAGCCTTATTCCCGCAAGCATCAGTTCATGCCGCAGTTTTGTCATTTCTTCTTCTGTAAAAGCTATCGGCATTAGCACACCTCATTTCTGTGACCATTTTTATTCGTTTTTGGTCACAGCTATACGTTACTATATGCTAACTATAATGTCAAGCTATTTTGAAATGATTTGTTAAAGTTGTATATTTGCAACAAAATCTCATAAGATTTTATGTATAAAAAATCGCAGAAGTCGGTATTGACCTCTGCGATTTAAAAGGATATTCAGAATATTTGATTATTAGAACCCGTCTTCACAAGCATATGCGCACGTCTTTTCGGCAAATTTTGCCGCAGACTGCGTTAAAAATCCTTGCCGGGCGAAAGCCCGCCTGCGGATTTTTGCCTACTCTGCAACAAAATTATGCTCGAAAATCCGCACACATTTCTTATGAAGATAGGTTCTTACTTAACAGTATAAAATCCTGCGCTCTTGGCGGGAACAGTGATAATGCCGTTTTCGGCAGAAGCCTTACCCCCGAAGCTGTAAATGCTTTCACCAAGCGAAGGATTGCTTTCAAAGGAAACCTCTCTGTCAGCGGGATTGATGATAACAAGTATCTTTTCGTCACTGCTGCTTCTTACATATGCAAGAGGATATTCGTTCTTTTCGGCATATACAAACTCTATCTCGCCCTTGCTGAGAAGTGCCTTGTGGGACTGCCTTATTTCTATAAGCCTGTTTATCTCATGCCACAGAGAATTTTCATCTGCCATTTCGGCAGCAGCGGTGGGTCTGTCGGCACTTTCGTCCTGCCTGATGTACAGCGCTTCCTTGGGTGCGGAGCTGAAGCCTGCATTTGTGGTGCTGTCCCACTGCATGGGGGAGCGTGAACCTGTTCTGCCGTAGCCGCCCTCAACAGAGGTAAGGCCCTCAACATATCTCATGCCGATCTCGTCGCCGTAGTAGATAAAAGGCGCTCCCGGCATTGAAAGCAGGAATGCAAAGGCAATTTTCAGGTTATCACCCTTGATAGTGCGTGCCAGTCTGTCCATGTCGTGATTGCCCGAGGGTATGCAGATAAGCCCTTTTTTCTCGGACTTTTCGTAATTCTCCTTATACTTTGCCACGAACTCGGAAACATCGCCCTTGCCTCTGTCGGAGAAGAAAGGTTCCTCGCAGCGGAAAAGGTCATTATAATGAGACGGGCCGAAGTGGAGCAGGAAGTCCATATGGAATCCGCCCTGAATGGATTTGTCAGGCTCGCCCCATTCTGATACCATTGCAGCTTCGGGGAATTCCCTGTCAAGAAATTCTCTTACATTCTGCCAGAGCTTGATAGTACCCTTGCCGTCCTCATCGTTCTTGACCAGTGAGCCTGCCATATCCACACGGAAGCCGTCGCAGCCCATTCCCAGCCAGAAGCGCATAACGTCCTTCATAGCTTCAAGAGTTGCCTTGGGGCCCTCTGCGTCCATAGGCTGCTGCCAGGGACGCTCGCATTTATAGAAGCCGTAGTTTAGCGCAGGCTGATGTGAGAAAAAGTTTACCGCACAAGTACCGTCTCTGTCGGAAAATCCTCTTATGCTGCCCATATTCTGAGGGCTTTCCCAGATGGAATCAGTCCATACATAACGGTCGGTGTATTCATTCTTTTCAGCCTTCATTGATTCCTTGAACCACTTGTGCTGAACGCTTGTATGACCCGGAACAAGGTCAAGAAGAACGTGCATATCACGCTTGTGAACCTCATCAAAAAGATGCCTGAGATCCTCGTTAGTTCCGTATCTGGGAGCGACCTTGCAGTAGTCGGAAACATCATAGCCCGCATCGCCGAAAGGGGACTCGAAGCAGGGATTTATCCAGATAGCGTTGCAGCCCAGCTTTTTGATATAATCAAGCTTTTCGATTATTCCGTTGAAATCGCCGATACCGTCACCGTTGGTGTCGTTGAACGATTGAGGATATATCTCATAAAATACTGCATTATCAAGCCACTTTGCCATAAAAAATTACCGTCCTTTCAAAAATATGAATCGTTATATATTTCACATTATTGCTTTCTGATTATATAATACTGCTTTTGACCACGCATTTCTATCAAAAAAGCACTATTTTCTGATACTATCCTATTTTTTAACATATAAACTTATAACAAACCATATTGACAATAACAAAGTGCTGTGATACAATATATAAAAAGTACAAAAGAGGGCGGTCATCATGCTTACCACACAGCTTCGTCAGATAAAAAGTTACCCCACATATCAGCTCCATGCTTACACCAGAAGCAGCAGCTCGGCAGCAGAGGTTATGTTCCGAATATGTATCCTTGAAACAATGAAATGGCTGCGTTCAAGGCTTTCACGCTTTGACACCCTGCCCGAACAGATAATGCTTCCCGAACCGGAAAACTATGATCTGCTGTCGTTTGATATGCTCCAGTCATTCAGCCTTAGCATAGGCTTTAATATCAGCGTTGTTTTTATTGAAAGCAGGGGAGTGTGGTCGTTTGAGCTTACGGAAACTGATATGGGCGAAAATCCCGGCACTGACAGAGAGCGCCCTCCCGTAAACGGCAGGACATTCCGCACCGAAATTTCTTTCATGCTGCATAACGACTGCGTTGAGATAGGTATCCGAACCATATGCTCCGAGCCATCGGACACAACAGCGCCATGCAAGGTTTTCCGCCCCGCAATAGTTAAAATGCTGGCACAAAATCCCATGATCGGTCTCAGAAACGAATATGAGATGAACGGTCAGCCGCTTGATATAACCACAAGGTCTGAGGCAAACCGCCTTATTGATGCAGTGCAGGACCCTAAGTTCAACATACCCGTGGTAATAGCAGCGGAAGCACCGTATGAAGCGGAAGAATGTCATGAAATATCAGCTGCCGATGTGAAAGCTCTGCTGAGCAAACATATGGCAGCATTAAAAGGATACGGTCTTGATGATATCCAGCTATCGCTGTACGGTCTCAGACCCGCAGATGAATTATCCTCTGTCAGGGTGGATATATCTCACCTGGGCTTTGAAACAAAGCTTGCAAACAAAGATCATACCATTTCGGAAGCAAAGCCTCAAATGCCTGAAAAGCCTGCTGTTTCTATTACCGATGAAAAAGCGGACAGGCTTCGGACATTTGACTATCAACGCCTTGCACGGAAGTCGGTGGGATATGCCTTTATATGCTTTGTAAAAGAGGATTGCTTCGGCATCTTCAATAACAGAATGGATATGAAGCTGCAATGCGGAGATGTTATTATCATCGACCATAACACAGTGATTGAAAGATTTCCTTACAGCGTATCATCTGCTGATTTTGATGAATTTTACTGTCGGATAAAGGAAAAAGTTCTTTCTCTGCCCATGCGCAATACCGTTGATTTCGGCAATGTGGTTTTCGGCAGTGATGCAAGACTGCTGGAAATAAAGGAAAAGAAGAAGCAGAACATCACTATTGAGGAAAAATGCGATCTGCTTTCTCAGGAAAACAGAGAACTTAAAAATAAAATACGTGATCTGGAACAGAAATCCGCCGCAGGCAACCAGACCTCCGATGAACTCAGGCAGTACAGAAAGCTTCTTCGTGAATCGGAGGAAAATGCTGCACAGCTTTCCGCAAGCCTTAATGAACTTGAAATGCGTTACCGTAAAATAAGCGATGCGTTCTATAATTCAGCATCTGTAATAAAATTTTACAAGGACAAAGCCGAAGCAGCTGCTGAATTTCCCACAGAAATATCCGCAGTGGCGGAATGGGCGGAACGTGAGTACGGTGAATACATTGAAATAAGCTCACGGGCAAAAAGTGAGCTGAAAAAATATTCGGGAAGTCTGGACGTTTCCACCCTTTGCGACGGCATATATTTTCTCAGCGGTTACGCTAAATTCAAAACAGGCAGGATAGATAAACAGCTCCTTGACCTGTACGCCGAGCACTCAGGCTGGGAAGTCCAGAACTGCGGAAAAGAAGCATTGAAAATCTATAAAAGCGACTACACAATGAACATTGACGGCAGAAAACTTCTTATGGATCAGCACATAAAATACGGCATAAAATCTCAGGTGCTTATCCGTGTATATTTCACCTGGGACGATGAAGCAAAGAAAATTGCCATTGGCTATATGCCCGGGCATCTTCCTACTGTACGAAACAGCACATAAAAAAGGCTCCTTACGATATGAAAGCCCATATCGGAAGGAGCCTTTTTATTTATTGACTATATCATTCGATCTCGCTGTGGAACTTCTGGAGAGACTTGACTGTGTTTGCACCTCTGCTTCTTACTGCCTTGATGCCCTCAACAGTAGCCTTTGCAGCCGCAACGGTAGTAACATAGAATACACGCTTGCGGATAGCGCTCTTTCTGATGTAGCTGTCGTCCTCGAGACCCTGCTTGTTGTCGGGAGTGTTGATGATGATATCTATCTCGCCGTTGGTGATAGCGTCAAGAATGTTGGGTCTGCCCTGCTGGAGCTTGCAGATCTTTTCAGCCTTGATGCCGTTCTTGGTGAGCAGGTCATAGGTTCCGCCTGTAGCGATTATCTTGAAGCCGAGAGCCTCAAAATCCTTTGCAACGCTTACTATCTCAGGCTTGTCGTTGTCATTTACGCTGATAAGAACAGTGCCCTCCAGCGCAATTCTTGTCTGAGTAGCCTCTTGAGCCTTGTAATATGCCTCGCCGAAATTGTCGGACATTCCCAGAACTTCACCTGTGGAGCGCATCTCGGGGCCAAGGAGAGGATCGACCTCACTGAACATATTGAAGGGGAATACGGCTTCCTTTACACCGTAGTGCTTGAACTTCTTTTCACGAAGCTCGGGCACGGGTGAGGACTTGCCTGTGATAGGTGCAGTGATTATTTGGGTAGCAAGCTTTACCATCTGGATATTGCATACCTTTGAAACCAGAGGAACGGTTCTCGATGCACGGGGATTTGCTTCAAGCACATATACCTTGCCGTCCTCGATAGCATACTGCATATTCATAAGACCCTTTACGCCCATTTCCTTGGCGATCTTCTTGGTGTATTCCTTGATAGTCGCAACATTTTTTGCGGAAATGTTAAGAGAGGGGATAATGCAGGCAGAGTCGCCCGAGTGGATACCTGCAAGCTCGATATGCTCCATAACAGCAGGAACGAATACGTTCTCGCCGTCGCTGATAGCGTCAGCCTCGCACTCGAGAGCATTGTGCAGGAATCTGTCTATAAGGATAGGTCTGTCGGGAGTTACGCCGACAGCGGCATTCATATAAACTCTAAGGTTTTCAGCATCGTGAACAACTTCCATTCCACGTCCGCCAAGAACGTATGAAGGACGAACCATTACAGGGTAGCCGATCTTCTCTGCAATAGAGAGAGCGTCGTCAACCGTAACAGCCATTCCCGACTCTGGCATGGGGATACCAAGCTTTTCCATCATGCCTCTGAACAGGTCTCTGTCCTCAGCAAAGTCGATGGTCTCGGGAGTTGTTCCGAGAATGTTCACGCCTGCCTTTTTAAGGTCAGCCGCAAGATTAAGGGGAGTCTGTCCGCCAAACTGTGCGATAACGCCCACGGGCTTTTCCTTTTCATGGATAGAAAGAACATCTTCAAGAGTAAGGGGCTCGAAATAAAGCTTGTCAGAGGTATCATAGTCGGTGGAAACAGTCTCAGGGTTGCAGTTTACCATGATAGTCTCGAAGCCCAGCTCCTTGAGAGCATTTGCAGCGTGAACGCAGCAGTAATCGAACTCAATACCCTGACCGATTCTGTTGGGACCTGAACCCAGTATCATTATCTTGGGTCTGTCGTTGTTAATGGGATCCTTATCGGTTCCATTGTAGGAGGAATAATAGTAAGCAGCGTCCTGAGTTCCGCTTACGTGAATGCCCTCCCATGTCTCAACGATGCCGTACTCAGTTCTCTTTGCACGGATATCATTCTCGGGAACATCAAGTATCTGTGAAAGGTACTTGTCAGAGAAGCCGTCCTTCTTAGCCTGTGCAAGAACGTCCTTTTCGGGAATAGCGCCCTTGGCTGCGATAAGTGCGTTTTCTTCATCAACAAGCTCCTTCATCTGCTCAATGAAGTACTTCTTTATCTTTGTAAGCTCAAACAGCTCATCAACGGTAGCACCCTTTCTGAGAGCCTCATACATAATGAACTGGCGCTCGGAAGTGGGAACGTGGAGCATACCGATAAGCTCTTCCTTGGTCTTATCGTGGAAATCCTTTGCAAAGCCCAGACCGTAGCGGCCCTTTTCAAGGCTTCTGATAGCCTTCTGGAAAGCTTCCTTGTAGGTCTTGCCGATGCTCATTACTTCGCCCACAGCACGCATCTGAGTACCAAGCTTGTCCTCGGCGTTCTTGAACTTCTCAAATGCCCAGCGTGCAAACTTGATAACGATGTAGTCACCGTCGGGATAATACTTGTCAAGAGTACCGTACTTGCCGCAGGGGATATCCTCCAGAGTAAGACCTGTTGCCAGCATTGCGGAAACAAGTGCGATAGGGAAGCCTGTTGCCTTGGAAGCAAGTGCGGAGGAACGTGATGTTCTGGGGTTTATCTCGATAACGATGATCCTGCCGTCCTCGGAGTTTCTTGCAAACTGAACGTTGGTTCCGCCGATGACCTGAATAGCGTCAACGATCTTGTAAGCCTGACGCTGCAGCTCCTTCTGAACGTCCTCGGGAATGGTGAGCATAGGTGCGGAGCAGAAGCTGTCGCCTGTATGAACACCCAGAGGGTCGATATTTTCAATAAAGCAAACGGTTATCATGTTGCCCTTGCGGTCACGCACGACCTCAAGCTCCAGCTCTTCCCAGCCGAGAACGGACTCTTCGACCAGTACCTGACCTACGAGAGAAGCCTGGAGACCTCTTGCACAGACAGTTTTAAGCTCTTCTGTATTATATACCAGACCGCCGCCTGTACCGCCCATTGTGTATGCGGGACGGAGGCATACGGGATAGCCCAGCTTGTCAGCGATCTTCAGCGCCTCTTCAACAGAGTATGCGACCTCGCTGCGAGCCATGGCAATTCCAAGGCTGTCCATAGTTTTCTTGAATTCGATTCTGTCCTCGCCACGCTCGATAGCATCTACCTGAACGCCGATTACCTCAACATTGTACTTTTTAAGGATACCCTTCTTGTCAAGCTCTGAGCAAAGGTTAAGACCGGACTGACCGCCAAGGTTAGGCAGCAGGCAGTCGGGGCGCTCAACAGCGATGATCTCTTCAAGTCTCTCAGCGTTAAGAGGCTCAAGATAGGTAACATCAGCAATGCCCGGGTCTGTCATGATGGTTGCGGGATTGGAGTTGACAAGCACGATCTCGTATCCAAGCTTTCTCAGCGCCTTGCACGCCTGAGTGCCCGAATAGTCAAATTCGCACGCCTGTCCGATGATTATCGGTCCTGATCCGATAATAAGAACTTTTTTACGGTTATTCCCCATAGTTAGTATCTCCCTTGAAATTTATCGTAATGGAATAGTTAGCTTTTCCATTATAGCACATTTCAGACAAAAAGCCAATAGATTTTGCAAATTTTTTGCTGAATTTACTGCTTTTACAAGAGAGTGCCGTTTTAGAACCCGTCTTCACAAGCATATGCGCACGTCTTTTCGGCAAATTTTGCCGCAGACTGCGTTAAAAATCCTTGCCGGGCGAAAGCCCGCCTGCGGATTTTTGCCTACTCTGCAACAAAATTATGCTCGAAAATCCGCACACATTTCTTATGAAGGCAGGTTCTTAATTCGTTCTGATGTTGGAGCAAAGCAGCTTTTTTAAGTCTCCCAGCGTTTCGCAGCCGCTTTTTTCACGCATAGATGCCAGCAGCTTTTTAACATAGCTGTAGGAATAAAACAGCTTGTCGCATATTTCCTTGCCGCTGTACCCCATTGCTATAAGCTCTGCCACTTTGCACTCGGTCTCGGTAAAATAAGCCGTCGGGAACTGTGACGACAGCACAGGCTCAGATTTTTTCAAAAGATTACTTATCCTTGCAAGCAGTATTTTCTGAGAAAAGGGCTTTTTGATGTAGTCCGCCGCACCAAGCTGAAAGCCCCTCAGCTCGTCCTCCTCGTCGGACATTCCCGTAACAAACACCACAGGGATATTTCTGCATTTGGGCATTGATTTTATTTCGATTATAACGCTGTAACCGTCTATATCGGGCATTCTTACATCAAGGAGGATAAGGTCGGGGAGAGCTTTATCCGAAAGAGCTTCAAGCGCTTCTCTGCCTCCCGAATAAAGGCTGACGCTGTAGTTCACGCCCAGCAGCACTGCGGCATTTTTTAACAGCACCTTGTCATCATCGACCACCATTATACGCTGCTTTTTATCGTCCATTTTTGTTTCTCCTTTCCATAAACTGCCTGAACAGAGCTTCCGCACTTACAAAGTCAAGCTCGTCAACAAACTCCGCAATATAGGTCAGATTTTTTATATTTTCGCTGTCCGTTTCCATGGCAATAAGCTGTTTCAGGTCATTCTGGGTTTCAAGCCAGATATGCTCTTCCAATCCCTTTTGTATCTGTGCCTCCAGACTGCGGCTGCTGGCAGCTTCGCCGACAGATGAATTGATATTATCTGCTGTTTCCGAAATAAGCAGCTTCATGCCCTCTGCCGCACGCTTCCACTCGAACATCAGCAGACTGCGTGCATGAGCCGCATACTCTCTGTCACCTGCATTCAACCGCTTTTCAAGCTCATTTGCCGCCTCAAACAGCGTTAGAGCGCCAATTCCCTTGGCAGCCGATTTAAGGGAGTGTATCTCAAACACAAGACTGTCGCTGCCACTTTCAAACATTTGCTCCACTTTTTCATGGCTGCGGTCATAGCCGTCAGCAAATATCTCAGCCAGTGCGCAGAAACGGGTAATGTTTCCGCTGAGATAGCTCAGCCCCGATTCAAGGCTGATGTCATACATTTTAAGACCGTCCGAGAGCCTGCGAAAGTCTTCGGGAGAAAGCACGTCCTCGGAAGCACTGCTGATTATGACCTTTTCCGCAGGAAGCAGGGATATGAGCAGCTTTTCCAGCGTATGCCAGCGCACAGGCTTTGAAAGATATGCACAGAACCCTGCCGAAATAAACTTTTCCTCCGACCCCGAAAGAGCCTCGGCTGTGAGAGCAACAACGGGAGTGCTTTCCGGCAGACCGTTTTCACGCATTATCCCAAGAGTTTTTATGCCGTCCGTAACAGGCATCATATAGTCCAGCAGGATAAGGTCATAATCTGCTTTTTTTACTGCTTCCGCCGCAGATATCCCGTCAGAGGCTGTGTCAACGGTTATCATGGTGCGCTCCAGCAGAAGGCTTATAACGCGAAGATTTTCGGCGTTGTCATCAACCGCAAGTATGCGGCATTCGGGAGCAATAAAGCTGTCGGAGCAGGTCTTTTCGCTTACTTTCAGCGATATCTCGCCTACAGGTGAGCTGTCGCATATCTTCTGCGGTATCTCAATGCCAAAGGTGCTGCCCTTGTTTTCGCAGCTTTCCACAATCAGCCTGCCGCCCATGCTGTCCGCCAGATCCTTTGAAATTGCAAGCCCCAGACCCGTTCCCTCAACAGCACATTCCACAGCGTTTTTGCCACGTCCGAACACCTCAAAAATGTGTTCAAGCTCCTTTGAGGGAATACCTATGCCGGTATCGGAAACGGTTATCCTTAGAACGGCTTTTTTCTCATCATCGCCACAGGGAACAGTCTCGGCAGAAAGCTTTACGCCGCCCGATTCTGTGTATTTGACTGCGTTGGAGATAAAATTCGTAACTATCTGCCTGAGATGGTTCTTATCGCCCTCAAGCATGGACATCATCTGCGGGGAAAACTCAGTGTCAAAATCCAGCCCCTTTTTTCCGCAAAGCTCGCTGCCTATGGAAGCAAGCTCGGATATAAGCGAATCTGTGCGGTATGGCTTTACGGCGGTTATCATTTTTCCCGACTCTATCTGGGTAACATCAAGGATATTGTTTATTATTGAAAGCAGCAAATCGCCTGCACTCTGTATTTTTGATGTGTATTCCCTGATCTCGCTACAGTCTGAAGAGCGGGTTATAAGCTCATTCATTCCGAGAATAACATTTATGGGCGTGCGTATCTCGTGGCTCATGTTTGCAAGGAAAATACCCTTTGCCTTGCTGCTTCGTCTGGCTTCCGCCATAGCTTTTTCAAGCTGACGCTGCTGGGCATTGTACATTCTTATCTGAAAGAACATTGCCGCTCCCAGTGCCGCCGACGATATGCAGAAGCCTGTTATGACATCGCCCACAACGCCCTTTTCATCGGGAAAAGATGTTACCCACTGCGGAAATTTATAGGCAGCAACACAGCAGAGGATATATATGACTATCTCGGCAGCAGCGCATATGATACCCGCCCTGCCTTCAAGCATAAACAGCGTGAAAACGACTGCAAACACGAAAAAGCATGGCATTCCGCTGTTATATCCCCCTGCGGAGAAGAACATTATGGGGAACAGAAGCATAAACACAAATGTGACCGTTATTATGTAGCACGGTCTGTAGTTGCCAGTTACCGCTGAATACACAAGAAGTGCGCCTGAAAGCAGAGCCGCCGACAGCAGCACAACGCTGTTCAGCGCTGACGCACCGTTTATCAGCGACACCGCAAATATAACAAAGCTCACTAAAAAGCCCGTAACAGCAAGGAGATTAAATATCCTTGCCTTGAAATTAAGTTCCCGTGAAAAAAGCCTGTACTTTATTCTTTTGAGCATATCATCACCCCGTATTACTGCTATTATAACATATGCAAACGTGCTTCGCAACGGTTTGAACACAGAAGTGTCCCTGAGGGACATTGTATTTGCGCCGTGTATATCCTATAATGAAAATGGACTATGATATACTGAAAGGGGTATTTTATGAATATTAAAAAAATGCTTTTCTGCACTATGGCTTGTCTTATGCTGGCGGGCTGTTCGGGTAGTGATGATATGACAGACCCATCTGACATTTCGGCAGATGTTCTCTATCTTTACGATGTAAAAAACGGGGCGATCAAAGCAGGGGAGGACTGGTCAGACAGCGGGGACGAAGGCTTCTGGCTGCCTGTTTCCGATGATGTATATGCGGAATTTCAGGACCCTGAACGTGTGGGAGCATGGTCTCCCGAGCAGTATTTCAGCGCAAGTGAACTTAAAAAGGGCTTTAAGGACGGAAAGATAGGCACTGACTCAAAATTCACATGGACTGTAGGCGATGACGGAAAAATCAACCGCCTGTATGAAGTCAATTACTACGCAAACAACAGCGTAACCGGTTGAAAGGGGGATAACATATGCCTTTCTGGCTCGCACTGCTTCTTATGCCGTTATCAGCGGCAGGAATAATTTTATCGGCTCTTAAAATAAAGAAAAAGCCTGTAAAAATACTTGGCATCACACTTTTTTCTATAGTATTCGCACTTATGTTTGCCTACATCATACTTGTATTTATAATGGCTTTCAGGGCGGACGATCCTTACGATGATCCCGACCCAAATGCCGTCAGCTCACATTCCCAGTTTGTCGCAGCTGTGGAGGATATGACCGATAACGGCGACAACACCTATACATATGATGACGGCGAAATATCCCTCACCTTTGAAAAAATATCAGCAGATGATATGGAAAGCGCTCTTGAAGAAGCCTCATCGGCTGATAATACAGCGGCTTTGTCCGACAATTCCGTGATAAGCGGCTCAGTCCTGCACGGCGAAAGCGGCGGACGTGAATGGTCGGCTGTAATAGATGCTGAGGGCAAGCCCCAAACGGTTTATATATCCGCAGGGGACACTATGGTATCAGCCAAGGTGAACACATCGCCCAATAATGCAGGAGCCGAATACACAGCTTCCGCAGCAGCTGCTCTTGTAACTGACAGCACGCCCTATTCGGAAGATGCCAATAAAATCGAATACCGCACTGACAGCTCTTCCTTTTACATCGAAGAAGCAAACTGCCTGCTTTATTATCCCGCACAGCTCACAGCATTTTCCGATATAGGCAGCGGATATATCTTCCGTGACGAGAAAAGCAGCGCAGTCCTTAAAGTAACTCTCACTCCCAATGAATATACCTCCATGTCAGAGGTGGAAAGCTTTATAAAGAACACTGAAAACAATCAGGTTCTGGCATACGGGGCAAACTGGTTCACCTCGGAAAGCAAAGAAAACGGCAGGATAACATTCGATTATTCGGGCTTCGGCAGCAGATATATAGTTGAAGCGGAGCTTACATATCCCGAAAAAAACTGCAATGTCTTTGGCAAGCTCCAAGGACTGATAAAATGCTGCTTTGTGGGTGACGATATCTGGAAAAGCACCGCCTCGGGCGAGGGCTACTCCAAGGATAAGGTCACTGCCTACAGCGACAAATTCAGCAGAGAAACAGCGGCATATTATAGCGAGAAACACGGCGTTATCCTGCTTTATCCCGAAATATTCTCTCAGGTGGATAAAACCGATGAATACGTGTTTTTCACCGACCCTGTTACAAATGCGGAAATAACCCTTTTCGGCGATACAGACCGTATCCCTCTCAGCGACTGGGCGCAGAACTATGGATTTGATGAAAGCTATATTGACGGCGAACACCGAGTAAAAGCCGGCGATATGAACGGCGGAAGATACGGCGTAATGTACCTTACCGATACCGAGAACGTGTGCGCTGTGCTTATCTATCCCGAGGAGTACGCATGGGTGTATGAAGAATTTGAAGAAAGCTTCACTATCATTTCCTCAGCCTCAGAGATAAGCAATACCGAAATGCAGACCGTTTTCATTGAGGAATACGGTGCACTCATCACAATGCCCCTCCAGTTCACACAAACGTCCTTCTATGACGGTGTTATCCGCTATAAGGACGGTCTTAACGGCATGGAAATGACCGTTACCTTTGAATACCTCACCACAAAAAAGGAGCGCAGAAATCTTTTTGCCTGCTTTGACGTTATCGCTGATGACGATGATATCCGCATAGGCGACAGCTATGTGAGCTGGCTTTCAAACAGCGGATTTTTCTACGGAGCAAGGGGCAATGATATGAAAGCCCTTATGCAGATAGATGCTCCAAATGTGGCAAAGGCATACGAATCCACTCTCCCCATGTTCAGCGTGGAATTTGTCACCGAGGACAGCAGGGAAGAGACCAAAGCCCAACAGCTGGCAAAAGAAGCAAGGGAGACAGAACTCACCATGTCCGACCCGCCCGAGGAAGCTTCCGTTACAGTTACCACAGTTACAGAAGCTGTTGCATATCCAAACAAAGTGCTTATCTATGAGCCTGAGTCAGATTATACCTATGCCTCTGCCGATGGTGAATACTGGTACAGCCTTGAACAGGAATATGACGAGAGCATTCAGTCGGATTCAGCCATATACTGCATAGAGCAGAAAGAGCTTGTTGCCCATATTCTTGATATTCTAAGATACAATAATTACGATGTAGATAAGCTTGCAAAGGATTATTATAAGCGGATAGGCTATGTTGACTATGATGAAGAGTCAATGCTCCAGAACCTGACCATGGACACAGAGTTTGCCATGTATTTTGCCTACAAGTGCGAGCCACAAAAGGATTCCGACCTTGGCAAGGGCGTGCCCTCTGTTCTGGAAGAGATATGCAATATCCTTGAAATCGAAAAGCCCGATTATGTCCGTGATATTTCCGAGGAAACTTCTCAGACCACAGCACCCGCCGTCACAGCTCCGACAGAAGCAAAAACAGAAGCGGTCACATCTCAGCAAACAAAGCCTGTTACGACTCAGACGACTTCAGCAAAGGAGCTTGACCGCTATCGGATAACCGACGGCGACACAAGCCACGATGCAGAATACGGCTACAACAGCAAAATGGCTGAAACTATCGACATGATACTCACCGAATATGACGAGGACTCTATTGCCGCATATATCGCCGACAAATACAGCGATGAAGAGCTTACAGCAATCACCGCCGAAATGTACACAGGCGGATACGACTATGATTACGGCTATATCACCACCCTTGTATATATTCTGGCAAATTACTCCGACGACCGTGTTATAAGCGCCATGGCAGGCGGTTCACCTCTGCCCGAAAAGGAAGCATACATATATTTCCCCGAATATGACGATTACGGCACAGGCTGGGGCGAGCCTGATATCTACACCGACACGGTATGGAAAATAACTGACAGCGATAAGATAGAAGAATACGCCCTGCTTACCGATACTTCGCTTTGCAGTGATATCTACGACAAATACGGCGATATTATCCTTTGCCTTACCGAATCATCAATGCACGGCGAAAAAGTGCCTTTCTGGATAAACGACTGGAAAAATGATACGGGCAAGGCGGCATATCTGCGTGACAGGATAGTTCCCAATGCAATTAACTACATTGATGAATACTGCAGCGGTGCAGACGGATTTTATATGGACTGCCTCAGTGCGGACGCAAAACTTATCACCTTTAACGCAGGCGGCTCAAAGCATACAGGAATAAAAATAACAGCCATTGATATGTATGACCCCGATTTTGACACAGTGGATTTTTACCTTGACATAAACACAGGCGCTCTTTATTGCGGCGGCTCTGAAACGGTAACCGGCGATATTTTCGGATAAGAGGTGCATTATGGATAATAACAGCAGGCAGGAAGCAAAACGGATAGGAAAAATACTGCTCCGTATAGCAGTCACATTGCTTCTTATAATAATAACTCTCGTAGCAGCTGTTTCTATGGCAGCTTCCTACGGCTTTACGGCAGGACTTATTGCGGCAGTCATCGGCTTTTTCATATGTTCTGCGGTCACAATGGCAATGAAAAAAACAGGCTCAGACGATATAAGTAAGGATATCCTGCCCGATATCCTTATGCAGCGCATTGAGCTGAAAGAATACTCCGCCTCAAAGCGCTTTGACGATCCTGAGATAAGACGTACAGGTCTCCTCAGCGGATTTACTTCTGCTGACGGCGGAGCGTATATTGACGGCTCGGTCAAGGGCATACACTTTGTCCGCTGCAATATCGAGCTGACAGACCGTGATACGGAAGAAATATATAACCCCGATATCAATTCATATGAAAAAGTAACATCTGATAACAAGGTCTTTTCAGGCTATATCCTGCGCACCGAACATCAGATACCACAGTATGCGGGAGTGAAAGTGTGCAGTGACACTGCAAATGCTCCTGCGCTGTATCGGAACGGTGAAAAGCTTCGCAGTGAAAACGGCATATCCGTATTTTCATCTATCGGAGAAAATGTACCTGTTGCTCTCACAAACGGTCTTTCCGCACTTGTCGCCGAAACAGGGAATCCCGCAGCGGCAGCTGTGACAGATAAGTATATTTACCTTGCAGTATGCACAAACGACCTGCCGTTCAAAGGCAAAGCATTCCGTTCCATAAAAGCAAACAGCGAAAAGTTCACCGCTCAGACGGAACAGCTGGTGCGTATTGTTGAAAGGCTGAATTTCCTCGATCATGTACGTTAAAGCACATTAAGCGAAATTCTCCACACTTGGCATGATTTGTTAATCTTTATATGTTATAATATCATGCAGTAGTATTATAGCAAGGTCATTTTATGCCTTGCTATAATTTTATTTATCGGAGGTATTCACAATGCAGATGAACGGACATTTGTCTGAATATGATGAAAAGGCTATCACAGATGTATTCCTGCATGAAAAGAACGCAGGGATAATCGGCGGGTACTGTGAAGACGGATTTCCGCTGTACTATGCAAACGATAAAATGGCAAAAATGCTCGGTTATCCCGATACCGCTTCACTGGCAGAGGGTATCGGCGGAATGGTGGCAAACACTATACACCCCGACGATATGCCGCAGGTGCAAAAAGACCTTACCGACAGCTATTACGAGGGTCAGACATATGAGACCACCTACCGTATGCTCCGCAAAGACGGAAGCTGGTTCTGGACTGTGGATAAGGGCAAGGTCATCAGGACCGATGACGGCAGGCTCGCCATTGTAAGCATATGCAATGACATGACGGATTTTGTAAGGCGGCAGAAGGAGCTTGAACAGCAGAATTTTCTGTCCGAATCAATGTTCAAAAATCTGCCGGGGGGATATCACCGCTGCTTGTGTGAAAAGGGCTTCCCGTTCCTTTACGTCAGTGACCGTTTCCTTAATATTCTCGGCTGGACTGAGGAGGATATCAGAACACGGTTTGACAACAAATACATGAACCTTGTTCACCCCGATGACCGCCAGCTCATACTTAAATACTGTAATACGGTGATACAGGAAAAAGGGACCGATAACTATGCAGATCAGATATACAGGCTCCTTGGAAAAGACGGCTATCACTGGGTATCCGATACCACAATACTCATTGCCGCAGGCGGCAGAACTTTTTTTCAGGGTATAATCTCCGACATAACCAAATATATGGAAGATAAGGAAAAAGGAGAGCATGCCCTTGAAGCTGCTCTCAGCTCGGCAAACCTGAAAAATGAAGTTATCTCTGCCGTAAGCACGCTTTTTTTGCAGATATATGTAGTCGATCTCACTGCCGAAAGATATGACCGAGTTAATACCGATGGCGTTAAATACGGCATGGTGGAACGTGGCGGACACATTTCCGAAATGGCTGATATCGGCATAAACCGGCTTGCTTCTCCCGAATATCACGATGTTATGGCAGAGTTTCTTGATTTTGATACCCTTGCAGACCGCCTTGCCGATAAAAATTCCGTTTATACGGAAATGAAAGGCTTCAACGGCAAATGGTATTCTGTTAATTTTATAGTGCAGAGCAGGGACGAAAATGGAAAAGTAACAAGAGTGCTGTATGTTGTAAGCAACATAAACGACCGCAAGACCAAGGAGCTTGAATACGAAGAAAAGCTTGTAAATACACTTCAGGAAGTGAAGCGTGCTGATATAGCAAAATCTGATTTTCTCCGAAGAATGAGCCACGATATCCGAACCCCCATAAACGGCATTCGTGGAATGCTTGAAATAGCAAACCATTTCCCCGAAAATATGGAAAAGCAGGCAGAATGCCGCCGCAAGATAGGGGAGGCTTCGGGATATCTGCTGTCGCTGGTAAACAACGTTCTTGATATGAACAAGCTGGAATCGGGCAAGGTAATACTGGAAAACAAGCGGTTCGATATCATAGATATGCTGAAAAAATCCAATTCCGTTGCTGAAATAAATGCCTCCGAACACTGCATTGCCTTTAATGTTGATGAAAGCAAGATTAACATAATCCACAGGAATGTTATCGGCAGCCCGGTACATCTCCAGCAGATACTTCTCAACATGACAAACAATGCCGTTAAATACAACCGTGAAAACGGCAGCATAACCGTATATACCACAGAAGAGCCTATAGACAGCGATACCTCCATGTACACCTTTGTTTGCTCCGACACAGGCATCGGCATGAATGAGGATTTCATCAAGCACGCCTTTGAGCCCTTTTCACAGGAGGAGCGCAGCGAAAACAGCTCCTTTGGTTCAGGTCTTGGTCTTTCCATCGTCAAGGAGCTTGTTGAACGTATGGGCGGAAAGATAGACCTGCAAAGCAAGGTCAATGAAGGGACTTACTTCTCTGTCTCCGTGCCTTTGAAAATTGACCGTGATGTCAGCGGAGAAAAGTCCGACAGCACTGTCCGCCCCACAGTTGATATGCACCGCAAAATGGCTCTCCTGGTCGAAGATAACGAGCTTAACATGGAAATAGCCGAGTTTCTTCTTGAGGGTGAGGGCATGATAGTTGTAAAAGCCTCCAACGGCAAAGAAGCTGTGGAAAAGTTCGCCGCTTCTGAGGTCGGCGGATTTGACATCATCTTCATGGACGTTATGATGCCCGTAATGAACGGACTGGACGCTGCCCGCAAAATAAGGTCAATGACCCGTGCGGACGCTCAGAGCATACCCGTTATCGCAATGACCGCAAACGCTTTTCAGGACGATGTTCAGCGCAGCTTTGAGGTGGGAATGAACGCCCACATCACAAAGCCACTTGATATCAACAAAATTCGTGAAGCTATAACGGACGTTATGACTAAGAAGTAATGATATCCCCCGATAATGATATTCAGTCGTTATCGGGGGACTTTTTATATACAGAACAGAGCAGAAATCTTTTCTGTCCAAACGGAGCATATCTGTCCGAAAGGGATAGACAAACAAATATTTGCATGATATAATATTATACAGTTAGCAATAGACAACATAAAAAAGGGGGGCACAGAATGAACGGTGCGGAAGCATTCACAAAGCAAGGTGCAGAACTTCTTGCACAAAGCAGCGGGTGCAGCGTCTGGAAATTCAGGAATGAAACTGGCGACGGCACAATGACCTGCTATGAGCTTTTTGACGGCGTGCAGCTTTTCTACAACGATTTCCACATGGAATATGTTGATTCGGGATATGTTCCCCAAAAGGGCGTTCTTGTGGCTGATCACTGCAGCGAGGGGCGAATGGAATATGAATATGCCGAAAACACATTTTCTTATTTTGAAGCCCACGACGTAAAGCTTGATACAAGGCAGATACATACAGGTCGGTTCGTGTTCCCGTCATGCCATTTTCACGGCATAACAGTTGGATTTGCCACAGCTATAGCCGAAAGATCGCTTAACGGCATGATAGACGGAATGACCATTGACTTTGATAAGCTTACGGAAAAATTCCGCATGGGCAAATACCCCAGAGTTATTCGTGAAAATACCGCTCTTGAAACGGTTTTCAGCGGAATGTACGGAGTTCCCGACAGCATACGTCTCCCGTATCTGCGGGTAAAGGTTCTGGAACTTCTGCTCTGCCTTGATGCTGCTGAGACGTCAGAAGATGAAAAGCGACAGTATTTCTACAGGACGCAGGTTGAAAAGGTCAAGGCGATAAAAACATTTCTGGCAGAAAATATGTCAGATAATTTTACTCAGGAAGAGCTTTCGGAGCAGTTTGAAATTCCTCTTACAACAATGAAAAGCTGTTTCCGCTCGGTCTATGGAACGTCTATCGGAGCATGGCTCACAGGCTTCCGAATGAACCGTGCTGCGGAAATGCTGATAAATGACAGAAACAAAAGCGCAGCAGAGATAGCAGGACTTGTGGGATATGACAGTGCAAGCAAATTTGCGGCGACATTTAAAAGGATAATGGGCCGCACGCCCATTGAATACCGCAAAGATATCCGCTGAAAGGAAAGATGAAAATGGAAAAGGAAAAAAGCAGCTGGACAGCCACGCTTTTCAGGTACGCCGAGGGGCAGAAGGCAAAGCTTGTGATATCGGTGATACTCTCAGTCATAAGCGTAACATCGGGACTTGTGCCTTTTTATTGTATGTACAGGATAATATGCCTGTTCACTGACGGCATAGCTTCAAGCAGCTCGATAATCGGCTGGTGCATTGGTGCGCTGGCGGCTTATATCGTAAAGGTAGTGTTGTTCACGCTATCCACAGGCATCTCCCACAATATGGCATACAATGTTCTTGAGGGACTTCGTCTCCGTCTGGCAGACAGATTTCTCCACGCACCTCTCGGAGATGTGGAAAATCACTCCATAGGCGAAATAAAGAACATGATGGTGGATAAGATTGAAAATCTCGAACCTCCTCTTGCTCACATGGTCCCCGAGGGTGCAGGACATATCGTGCTGCCTGTAGTGAGCATTATCGCTCTCATCTGCATCGACTGGCGAATTGCTCTGGCATCGCTGGTAACATTCCCTCTGTCATTTATTTGCATGGGGCTTACCTTTAAAATAAGCGGCGAAAACTTCGATAAATACGATCAGGCGGGCGCTTATATGAACAGCACCGTGGTTGAGTATATCGAGGGAATTGAAGTTATCAAAGCTTTCGGACGTGCAGGCGTTTCCTACGAAAAATACGCAGGCGCAATAAACGACTTTAAAACATTTGTTGTAAAGTGGCTCGCTTCCACATATGTGACCATGAAGCTTGCATTTGCGCTTTTCCCCTCAACACTTATCGTAACACTGCCCACAGCGCTGGCTCTGGCATCATCGGGAACCATATCTCCTGCGCAGGCAGCACTGGCAGTAATGCTTTCTATCTCCATGGTAGGCTCGCTTGCAAAGCTGGAGGTATTCTCCGAAAATATGCGTCAGGTCAAGTTCACGGTTGAGGGACTGGAAGAGTTTCTTAATATGAAGGAGCTTCCCGAGCCTGCAAAGCGTGCAGATGTTAAAAAGACAGATGTTTCCCTTAAAAATGTCAGATTTTCCTACATGGGAAATGCTGATGATGAAGTCCTCCACGGCATTGACCTGAAGCTCCCTCAGGGCAGCTTCACAGCTATTGTTGGCCCATCCGGCGGAGGAAAATCCACAGTGGCAAAGCTTATCGCCCGCTTCTGGGACGTAAGCTCGGGCAGCATAGAGATAGGCGGCGTGAACGTCAAGGATATGCCCCTTTCCCAGCTTTCGGAATATGTAAGCTTTGTTACACAGGATAACTTCCTTTTCCGCTGCTCCATACTTGAAAATATCCGTCTGGGCGATCCCAAGGCGACCGATGAACAGGTAAAGGCAGCTGCAAGAGCAGCCCAGTGCGAGGAGTTTATAAACAAGCTCCCCAATGGCTACGACACTCCCGCCGGTGAAGCAGGAAAGCGCCTGTCAGGCGGCGAAAAGCAGCGTATCGCCATTGCAAGAATGATGCTCAAAAATGCTCCCATAGTAATTCTTGACGAGGCAACAGCATTTACCGACCCCGAAAACGAGCATAAGATACAGCAGTCCATAACAGCTCTCACCAAGGGCAAAACTCTGCTGGTAATTGCCCACAGACTTTCTACCATTAAATCTGCCGACAATATTGTTGTGCTGAAAAACGGCAAAATACTTGTTCAGGGAACCCAGGAACAGCTTCTGGCAGACTGCCCGCTTTACAAGGATATGTGGGAAGCCCATATAGGCGCAAAGGACTGGGCTGTTGCCACAAACGGAGGTGCGGAAAATGTTTAAAACTATCAAGCGCATAATCAACTGGTGCGGTGAATTTAAGGGCAGGCTTTACGCAGGCTTTGCGGTATCATTTTTATCTCATATTTTCACAGCTATGCCAATAATGGTCGCAGCCTATACCATAGGACTGCTTATTGACTCGAAAATGAACGGCACAGCCTTTGACAGAAGCTGGATATGGAAGAGCCTTGTTTTGCAGATTGTTTTCGTTGCCCTCAGATTCTTGTTTGATTATCTCAGAGCAAGATTTCAGGAGTCTATCGGCTATGAGCTTACCGCCCGTGACCGCCTTGCAGTAGGTGATGCCCTGAAGCGAGTATCTCTCGGCTATTTCCAGCAGGTAAGCACGGGAAATATACTCAGCTCGGTAACTACAGGTCTTTCTACCCTTGAAAATATGGGCATACGAATGGTCGATAATTTCGTAGGCGGATATCTGAACTTTATCGTTATATTTGTCACACTTGCAATATTCAGCCCCGTGACCGCACTTATAGCACTGGCAGCCGCAGCGGTTTCATTCATATTCCTTGTGCTCATCTCACGCTACAGCGCCCAAAATTCACCTGTTGAGGCTCAGGCTAACAAGGATATGACAGGCGCAATAATCGAATACTCAAGAGGACTTGCGGTAGTTAAGTCCTTCGGAAAAAGCGGTGCTTCCATGGATTCCGTCACAAAGGCGGTAGGGGACAGCAAGCGCATACATCTTAAAATAGAGTGGGGATATCTTCCCTCAAATCTCTGCCACCTGATAGCCCTTAAATGCGGCTCGGTAGCACTTGCACTTGCAGCGTCACTTATGTGGCTTAACGGAAAGATGGACTTTTCCGTAATGCTCATGTTCGTGTTCTTCTCCTTTGTGGTATTTGCAAGCCTTGAACCTATCAGCGACAGCGCACACACTCTCAGCGTTATCGACGATGCAATGGATCAGCTGGATGCTCTTAAAGGAAGCAGCTTTATTGATGAAAACGGAAAGAATATTCCTCTCAGCCACTACGATATCGAGTTCAAAAATGTTGATTTCGGATATGATTCCCGTCAGGTGCTTAAAAATGTAAGCTTCTCTATCCCCGAAAAGACATCTACCGCCATTGTGGGACCGTCCGGCTCAGGAAAGACCACTATCTGCAGCCTGCTTGCCAGATTTTATGATCCCAACAGCGGAAGCATCACAGTAGGCGGCCATGACCTGCGTGAAATGACCTGCAACAGCCTGCTTTCAAACATTTCCATGGTTTTCCAGAACGTATATCTTTTCAATGATACCATACGTGCAAACATCTGCTTCGGAAAGCCCGACGCTACCGAAGAGGAAATGATAGCCGCAGCCCAAAAGGCACGCTGCCACGACTTTATATCGGCTCTCCCTCAGGGCTATGACACCGTTATAGGCGAGGGCGGCGGAACTCTTTCAGGCGGCGAAAAGCAGAGAATATCCATCGCAAGAGCTATCCTCAAAAATGCTCCTATCATAATCCTTGACGAAGCCACCGCTTCCATCGACCCCGAAAACGAGCATCTTATCCAGTCGGCAATATCCGAGCTTACAAAGGGCAAGACGATCATCACCATCGCACATCGTCTCGCAACTATCGAGCACGCCGATCAGATACTTGTAGTCGATGACGGCAGAATTGCCGAAAAGGGAACTCACAGCGAGCTTATCAGTCAGGACGGCGTTTACAAACGCTTCATTCAGATAAGAGAACAGGCCGAGGGCTGGCGCATATCAGGCGCTTGATAATACGGATCTATAAAATTTTCCGCCATATACATCGGGCAGTGACTGATGTATATGGCGTTTTTTATTGAAATAATGCAAACTTTACAGCATATTGCCGTAAGCTTATTATTAAGATCAATGATAATTTATTCGCCTAAAAAATATTTACCCCTTGACAAATCAGGAAAAATATGATAATATAACATCGTTATCTGATAACAGCGTTATATTAAGCAAAAACAGAGGTGAGAAAATGCGTCCGCTGAATGATGAGCTTGCGGCTAAAATACTTGAAGCAGGCAAAAATGAGTTCCTTGAAAAAGGCTTTCGGAAAGCTTCTGTGAGGAGCATTGCAGCTGCTGTGAATGTTACAACAGGTGCCGTTTACCGCTACTATGAGAACAAGGAAGCTCTTTTCGATGCTCTTGTTTCCGCTCCTGCCGAGGAGCTTTATGAGCTTTACCGAAGCTATAACGAGGATTTTTCCAAGCAGGAGCTGAGTGAGCAGATAGGTGAGCTTTCAGACGGCATTGAAGATGAAACGGACGGTTTGCTTGGCTTTATCTATGAGCATTATGACGCTTTCAAGCTTATTGCCTGCTGCTCAGAGGGGACAAAATATGCCGATTATGTTGAAAGGCTTATCGAGATCGAAACAAGATCAAGCATTAAGCTTATCCGACTTATGCAGGAAGACGGGAAAATCAGTGAGAATTTTGATGAGCAGCTTGTTCATATTATTTCAAGCATGATGTTCAACGGAGTTTTTGAGCTTATTTCTCACGATATCCCTATCGAAACCGCAAGGGAGCATATCCACATAATCAAAGAGTTTTACACCGCAGGCTGGTATAAAATTCTGGGGATCTGACGATCCCTTATTTTATGACATATAGTTAGTATAAACTAACTGAAATTATAAAGAAAATGAAGTATGAAAGGAATGACCATAAATATGAAAAAGCTAACCGAGCTCAAAGACGGTCAGAAAGCAAAGATAACGGGAATTGACGGCGACAGACGCTATCTTTCCAGAGTAACGTCCATAGGGCTGAATGTGGGCTGCAATATTGAAATGCTGCAGAACGTAAAGAACCGTCCCGTGCTTGTTTACGGTCGTGACACTATGATAGCGCTCAATCGGAATGAGTCGGAAAGAATAACTGTGGAGGTATTAAAGTAATGGCATCGGAAAAGAAAATTGCGCTGCTTGGTCAGCCTAACTCAGGCAAATCAACTGTTTTCAATATGCTCACAGGCGCTCATCAGCACGTGGGAAACTGGCCCGGAAAGACTGTTGAAAAGGTGGAAGGCGAGTTTACATACAATAATGAAAGGTATTTCATTGCCGACCTGCCGGGAACCTACAGCCTTTCCGCAAACTCCGATGAAGAGATAGTTACCCGTGACTATATCGCATCCGGCGGGGCGGATATTGTGTGTATCCTTGCCGATTCGTCCCAGCTGGAAAGAAGCCTTTTCATGCTTGCGGATTATACGGGAATAAACGTGCCTGCAATGCTGGTCCTCACAATGACGGACGTTGCCGAAGCGCAGGGGAAGAAGATAAACACTCAAAAGCTTTCGGAAAAGCTGGGGATACCTGTTATTTCAATAGTGGCTCCCGATAAGAACAGCTACGGAGCATTTTACACCGCACTTGAAAATGCTGTAAAGGCTCAGAAAAAGCTTAACACGGACGGACTTATCGGACTTTACAAAAACGGCGGACAAAAAGCCGCTTATGGTGAAGCGCTGTCCCTTGTTCCTGTGGGCGGAATTGAGAAATATTCTGCCGAATGGCTTGCCGCAAAGTTGCTTGAGGGTGATAATGCCGTTATAAACAAGCTTTTAGCTGTTTCGGACAGAAATGCTCTGAAAAAATTCTCGGAGGCAAATCCCGACGGCAGCCTTTACACAAGCGACTGCAAATTTGAATGGATAGACGGTATGCTTTCCGATACTGTTACAAAGACAAAGAAAACATCTGAGATAATGACGAAATTTGACCGTGCGGCAATTTCAAAGCACTGGGGAAAGCTTATAGCCATAGGAATAGTTCTTTTGGGAATAATAGCTTCATTTATCGTTGCTGCACCTCTTATGGGTATCGGCGGAGCTATCCCGTCGGTGCTTACTCCGCTGTTATATAAGCTTGGGCTGCCCGATATGCTTGCATCATTTATAAACAGCACGCTTGTAACGGGTCTCAGCTGGGTATTCTCAATGGCAGGCTTCGTTTTCGGCATAAATCTTGTGTTCGGACTTATCGAGGAAGTGGGCTATATGGCTCGTGTTTCCTATGTTTTCGATAATACGATGAACAAGCTGGGACTTCAGGGCAAGTCCATTATGCCAATGCTTGTAAGCTTCGGCTGCACTATCGGCGGCGCTGCGGGAACAAGAGTTATCGACTCCTACGGACAGAGGATACTTACCATTGCACTTGCCTGGGCAGTTCCCTGCGGAGCCACATTTGCGGTTATCCCCACTCTTGCGGACGCTGTTTTCGGAAGCGGCGGAGCGATACTTGTTATGATATACCTTTTTGCACTAATGTTCATTCACATTTTCGTTACGGCAAAGATATTCGGCAGAAAGCTCAGTCCCGTTGAGGAGCGCACAGGACTTATAATGGAGCTTCCTCCTTATCACAAGCCACGCTGGAAAACTCTTCTCAAAAACACATTTGTCCGTGTGTGGGACGTATTCAAAAAGGCATTCGTTGTTGTGGTGATAGTTGCGGCAATATTCTGGCTCCTTACATATTCTGCAAGCGGAATGGCTGCGGACAGCGTGCTTTACAAATTCGGAACAGCCATTGAACCCGTTACAAAATTCTTTGGAATGGGTTGGCAGACATTCCTTGCATTCCTCTCGTCAATGGTTTCAAAGGAAGCTGTTCTCGGAGTAACAAGCGTACTTTTCACAGACGGCGGCTCATTACTCCTTACTGCGACCACCACAGCGGCAGATGCTAATATCGGCACCATAATTGCAAACTCCATTTCAAAGCCCGAGGCGCTTGCGTTCATTGTTGCGGTTACATTCAACGTGCCCTGCCTTATGGCGCTCAGCTCGACCATGCACGAGACACACTCTGCAAAATGGACTGCTAAGATAGCGCTTTATTACATTGGAACAGCGCTTATTCTTTCCTGCCTTACATACCATATCTCGGGACTGTTTTTTTAAGGGAGTGTCCGGAAATGTCACTGCTTTCACTTCTTGATGAAAAGGGTATCCGCTCCACCGCACAGCTTGCCGCAGAACTTGGCACAAGCACTGAAATGGTTGAAGCAAGGCTTGAACGCTATGAACAGCTGGGATATGTAAGGAAAACCGTTATGTCGGCAGACTGCGGAGGAAACTGCAAAAAATGCCACGGCTGCAGCGGAATGAAAAAAGCTGCGGCTTCGGTGATATACTGGGAAAGAGTAAAATAATATGAACACAGGTACTGTAATAGTTATCCTGATATCAGCCGTGATATTTGCGGCGTGCATATTTTCATTTGTACGCCGCTTTTCGGGCAAAAAAAGCTGCTGCGGAACGTCTTTATCCAAACTTAAAAGCAAAAAGCTTAACGCTCCTGTCGGGAAGCTCACAGTTAAAATCAACGGCATGAGATGCGAAAGCTGCCGCAGGCGTGTCACAGCTGCCATAAATGCCATTGACGGTGCATCAGCAAAGGTAAGCCTTGAAAGGCGGGAAGCTGCTGTAAGCTTTGAACGCCCTATCAGTGATGAAGAGCTTTTAACGGCAGTTGAGACAGCAGGTTTTGAGGTCAGGGATATAATTCGTTAAAAAATAATGCTCCCTCTGAATTGCAAATGCAAAAAAGGGGGAGCATTGTTATGCTCAGTCTGCAAGATTTTCTGTTGGTGTACTTTGTAACAATATTTATCTGTGACTTATTGACATAAATAACAAAAAACACTTGATTATTGTATTGGAATATGTTAATATAAATAAAACATGACATCAAAAGGAGGACTATGCAATGCTGGAAAATGCGATAAAAAACAATAAGGATAATACGGATATAAAGGAAATGACCGCAGAACTCAGACAAAAGCTGTCGGAGCTTCAGCTGAAAATTCGAGAAAACAAGCTCCCAGTCATCATTATTTTTGAAGGCTGGAGCGCATCGGGAAAGGGAAGTCTGATAGGCGACCTTATAAAACATCTTGACCCCAGATTTTTCAAGGTCTATTCCACCCTGCCTGCTGACAGCGCTCAGATGCGCTATCCTATGATGAAACGCTTCTGGGCAAATATCCCCGAATACGGCAAAATGGCAGTCATGGACAGAAGCTGGTATCAGGAGCTTGCAGTCGCATGTATGGAAGAGGATATCTCCGATAAGGAATACGCCCGCAGAGTAAAGACCGTCAACGGATTTGAACGTCAGCTGAGAAATGACGGTTATCTTATCATAAAATTCTTCCTGCAGATCAGCAAGGAGGAGCAGAAGCGCCGCTTTGACAAGCTTCGTGAAAGCAGCGAGACCAAGTGGAGAGTGACCGAGCGGGATAAAAAGCGTCACAAGCTTTATGACGAATATTATAAGGCATTTGACGATATGCTCACCCGGACCGATACCCCGCAGGCTCACTGGACTGTTATCGACACAACCGATAAGACTTTCGCCAAATATCAGATGTTCAGTACCGTTGCCAACCGTATAACAAGTGCCCTTGATTCTCCAAAGGTAACTTTTACCTCCGATAAGCAATACAAGTTGCTGCCAATGCCAAAGCTTTCCGATATTTCACTTGAAAACAAAACGCTTTCGGACGAAGCTTATGCCGAACAGCTGAAGAAATGCCAGAAAGAGCTTTCCAAGCTCCACAGCAAGCTATATCAGGCAAAAATACCCATGATAATCGCATTTGAGGGCTGGGACGCTGCGGGAAAGGGCGGAGCTATCAAGCGCATCTCATCTGCCCTTGACCCAAGAGGCTATGAGGCGATACCCATTGCCGCTCCCGATAAAACAGAGCTTGCTCACCATTACCTGTGGCGCTTCTGGAACAATATTCCCAAGACAGGCCACATTGCCATTTTCGACCGCACCTGGTACGGAAGAGTTATGGTGGAAAAGCTCGAGGGCTTTACTCCCGCCGAACGCTACGCTCAGGCTTACGATGAAATAAACGGATTTGAAAAGGAGCTTTCCGACAGCGGCTTTATAATCGTAAAATTCTGGATCCAGATAGATAAGGACGAACAGCTCAGGCGCTTTACAGAACGTCAGAACACCCCTGCTAAGCAGTGGAAAATAACCGATGAGGACTGGCGCAACAGGGAAAAGTGGGAGCAGTATGAAGCTGCCGTCAACGAAATGCTTGCAAAGACATCTTCCGCCTATGCCCCGTGGAACGTGATAGAAGCCAATGACAAGAAATATGCCCGAATAAAGGTGCTTCAGACGGTCATTGCCGCTGTAAAATCACGCCTTAAAGATGACAAGAACTGAACGGAAGATAAGCCATGAACGGAATATATGTAATGGATCAAATGAAAGATATTGAAGGCATTGACATACTCCTGAGCAAGCTGCCCGAAAGCTGCCATCGCTGGGACACTTTCAATTTCATTGACGAATTTAAATATCAGACCGTATTTGATGATACCGACAAATACGACTATATCAATAATATTGAAATGGTTATTCGGGACGAGCAAAAGAAATACTGGCTGAAAATGCTGTTAACAGATGTAAGCGGTCGGATAAGCTTTGATACCCTCAACGGCTTTTTTCACGGGCTTGTTATTGATGACTATGGTCCGGGTCAGGAGCGCCGCTACAAGTTCAGCTGCTGTGAAATGGATATTGACCTGTATTTTTACTGCGCAAAGATATCTGTGGAATTACTTTACCCATAACAACTACCAAACACCGTTTTTCCCCACATAAAGTATGCTATCATATTACCTAAAGCTATGTAATATGAAAGGAAGCCACGCAATGAATATTGCCGCATACTGCCGTGTATCCACCGATAAATCAGACCAGCTCAACAGCCTTGAGACCCAGAAAAAGTTCTTTGCCGAATTTGCGAAAAAGAACGGTCACAATATGGTACGGCTGTATGCCGACGAGGGCATATCGGGCACAAAAATAAAGAACCGCAGAGAATTTCTCAGGCTCATGCAGGACGCAAGGCAAAGGCAGTTTGAAATGGTAGTGGTAAAGGACATCTCACGCTTTGCCCGCAACACCGTGGATTTCCTGCAAAGCATACGCACCCTTAAAGAACTTGATATCGAGACCGTGTTCCTAACATCAAATCAGAAAGTGCTGGGCAATTCAGAATTTGTGCTTACCATTTTTGCGGCGCTTGCGCAGGAGGAGTCCGCAAACACCTCCAAGCGTGTAAAATTCGGCAAGCGGGTCAATGCGCAAAAGGGACGTGTTCCAAACATCGTTTTCGGCTATGACAAAATAGCGGGGAACTATTTCAATATGGATATCAATCCGCATGAAGCCGCTGTGATACATGATATTTACGATATGTACCTCAGCAAAGGAATGGGAGCGCTTAAAATCGCAAACGCCCTTAATGAAAAAGGAATAGGAACAAAACGCAGCAGCAAATGGACTCAGAACGCTGTGTGCAGGATACTCACCAACCCCATATACACAGGCAGAATAGTCAACGGCAAAGAGGAGGTCAAGGACTTCCTGACAGGGGAGCGCATTGCAAAAAGCGAGGACAACTGGATAATCGTCTCCCGCCCCGAACTGCGGATCATCTCAGATGAGGATTTCCGACAGGCAGGGGAGCTGCTAAAAAAGCGCAACGCCGCCTTTAACATGACCCATGAGCGGCAAAGCAGCAAACACCTTTACAGCACACTTATCCGATGCAGTGAATGCGGATATTCTTTCAGGCGCTCTGTTTACCGTGGCAGCGTCCGATGGATATGCAGCGGACGAAACTCCAACGGCACAGGCAGCTGCCCCAACCGCACAATTATAAACGAAGCCGACCTTACCCATGACCTGCAGGCATACTTTTCCCGGATAATCGCAAACAGAGAAGAATTCACACGCACTGTTATCGCACGATTCAATGAGATATGCGGCAAAAGTGACAGCAGTGCCGAAAAAATCTCCGAGCTTAAATCAAGGCTGAGAAAGCTTGAAAAAAAGCGTGAAAGGTATTTGGATATGTACGTTGACGAACTTATTTCCCGTGATGAGCTGAATACAAAGGCAAAGGATATAAACGAGGAAGCGGAAAATATCCGCAGCGAGCTTCGGCTCATTGACGGCAGAGCGGCAAAAGGGGACAGCCTTCAAAAAAAACTCGAAAATATGTTCTCCTCTGCGAAAGCAATAACTACATTTGAGAAAATGACCAACGCCCAACTCAGGCAGATCATCAGCAAGATCACTGTGGATAAAAGCGGAAAAATAGACGTTTATTTTGATCTTTTGGACGAGCTGAAAATAGGCAGCGATTTTCGTTTTTGTTACGACCGTACACAAAGACCTGACAGAAAAGCTGCCGAAAATAAGTCCGTCAATGTTTCCCGCAGTGAAAGAGATACTTGAAACAAACAAACGTGAGCGCCATATCCGTGGCGGACTTGCAACCAAGCACAAATACGAAGAACAGCACAAAACAGACCTGCACAAATAAAAGAGATCCTCTGACTGATATCCAGCCAGAGGATCTTTTCACTTACTCTCTTCTGTTTTCTTTTCAAGTCCCTGTGCGTCCTCATATCTTGCAAATATCTGCTTTTCTACGCCTATCTCACCCTCGAGAGTATAGGTAACGGAAAAGGTCACAACGCCGTTCGATACGCTTTTTTCAATATCCCGCTGAACTATCTCGGAATTTCCTGTGATAAAGTTTTTCTCGTACCTGTCTATCCTCTCGCCAATAAGCTGTTCGGTTTCCTCCTCGGTTCGGGTGACAGTCGCTTTTTCCAGCAAATGATAGTGCATATCCACCCTTGAAACGGGAAAGGTTATTTTTCCAAGTGTCAGGGGAGTTTCGTCCTCATTGTACTCATATTCGCCGTCAACATTGCCCTCGGAGGAATAAACAAAGCGCTTCCCGAAAATAGATATGGCTTTCTTTTCTGCCGTGCCCGCTCCCACATATTCCTCACATTCAAGCGGCTTGGAAAAGGTCATTTTCTCGGTGTATATCCCTGTTATCTCCCCGATAGAATGGACATAAAAGCTTCTGCCGTATTTTGTATCTACCACTCCGCTTACAATGATATCACCCTTTTTTACACCATCGCCCACCATCGGCACCAGCATTCCGCTGTAAATGCGGACATTTTTTATCTGTGCGTCCCTCGATGCCACAATATTGCAGGGAGTGTTCTTGCTCTGCATTTCGGGCGGCTCGGTAAGCTCGGATATCTCCACCACGACCCTGCTTCCCGTGTGACGAATACCTATCCAGCCCACGTCCTTGTCCATTCCCTTTATGCGCCTTTCCGCCTGGCGAAGGTCAATGTCGGATATCCTGCTGCCTATGCTTATGCCCGTATCTTCAAGCAGCGATATTATCCTGCTGTCGGAGATAGTCTCGTTTCCGCCTATCTCTATCATCATCACCCTATCATTCAGGAACGCTATTATCCCCACAGACAGCATAAAGCCTATCACAAGACCGTAGCGCTTTTTATATTTTTTCAGGACCACCGTCGCACCATGCTCACTGCTTTGGGTCACATCGAGCCTGTACGCCTCTGCAAGACTGCAAAGGCGCTTCATATCCTTGGTGCGGACATATCCGCTGATAACATTTTTACGTATCTCCAGCCCGAAGAACTGCACGGGACTGCATCGCAGGGCATTTACGAACTTGTTGTAATCGCCTCTGTCGGAGGATATCTCAAAATATGTGCGGCTTCTTATTTCATACAGATTCATTTTACTCCACCTCGTCCTCATTGCCGTGGAGCTCAATGGAAGCTATCCTGCCACGGACGGATATGCCGTCTGTATTATAGTCGGAAAGCCGCAGATTTGTGCCCCATATCTCCACCACCAGCCCCGACGATGCCTTTACTTTAAGATAAATATCGTTATATTCCATTATCCGCCTGCAGTTTTCTATCTCCAGATAAGAATTGCCGCATACGGTTATCTGCGTGTTGAATGGCTTCAGATCCATATGTATTACCGTTCCTTTCAGATAAAAGATTATCGGAATATTATCCGCCGCTTCATATTATATATATTGATGGACGGGCTTTCATATGCCCGAAACGGGAGGATAACATGAAAGAAACACATCTGAAAGGTCGCTTGCAGGCGATCGCCCTAACAGCCTGCGCAGCCGCAATGATATGGGCGTGCCGTGAAACAGCTGCCGAGGCAAAGACTGCCGCAGGGCTGTGCCTTACGGTAATGATACCGTCACTTTACGCATTCACCGTTCTGTCAAAGCTGATGATATCCACAAACACATATAAGCTCATCGGCAGACCATTTTCATGGATATCACGATATATACTGCGAATGCCCGCTGAGTTTTTCCCAATCTTCCTCATAAGCCAGTTCGCAGGCTATCCCATAGGCGCTTCGCTTATAAGCCAGATGGAGACAGAGGGGAAGATAACCCCAAAACAGGCGGAAGAAATGCTCTGTTTCTGCATCGCTCCGGGGCCTGCATATATCTCCGCCGTGGCTGTTGCCGTCGCTCCCGATATTGCAGGCATGAGCGGATATATTTTTCTTGCCGTGGCAGGGGCAAATCTGCTGGGAGTTCTGTTAACCTCCTTTACCCGAAAGATACCTCCACGGTCGGAAGAAAAGGCAGAGGTCACATTCTCGGCAAGCCTGTTCACCGAATCTGTAAGAGCGGGAGCGGAAAGCATGGCAATGATATGCGGCATGATAATCTTTATGGCGGCGGTAATGGGAATACTGGGCAAGCTGAGAGCATTCGGAGCAGTCTCCGCTCTGCTTTCACGGGCAATAAAATATCCGCCTGCACAGATATATCCCTTTGTGCGGTCATTTCTTGAAATAAGCAATCTTACAAGGATATTCGGCGATGTTACAGTAACTATCCCCATGGCAGCGGCAATGCTCAGCTTCGGAGGCATTTGTGTTCATTTACAGATAATGTCCGTTTGCAGGGGATTTTCGCCTATGAAAGCACTCCTGTGCAGAATACCATGCTCCGCCGCAGCTTTTCTGATATGCAGGCTGATAATGCCCGATTATTTTCCCACAGAAGCAGTGGCTGTAAACGCTTCCATCAGCAGAGAAGCTGTCATTATTAGTCATAATCAACCAATACTTTCTGTATTTTTGTTGATTATGACGATTTTAATAATCTCACAAAAAACTATAGTCAAAAACAAAAAAATGTGATATAATGAATAATGATAAACAGCGGCATTACATAAAACATCATTGCCGCAGGATAATCCATCCACAGGAAAGGAATGTTCATATGGCAAAGAAGAAATACTTCGGCAACGATATTCAGCCCCAATGTCAGTATTGCGCATTCGGCACAAGAGCAAAGGACGGCGGAAAGGTTTTATGTGAAAAAAGAGGCCTCGTAAACGGGGACGCTTCCTGTCCCAAGTTTTCTTATTCACCTCTTAAAAGAATTCCTGTAAAACAGCTGCATATTCCCGGAAATTTTGATGATGAATAATTAAGCAGGCTGCCGATGACCTCGGCAGCCTGAATTTTTACAGGAGTGTTCTATGGATCTACAGGAAATTATGCTCAATGCACAGGAAAATGAGGACGATATTGAAAAGCAGTTCTTTTCCGATGATATGGTGCGTGGGATAAAGCTTTACGGAATTGATATCGAGGAATCGGATTTCAACAGCTGCCGTTTCAGAGAATGTGAGTTTGAAAAGGTCTATTTCAAAAATGTAAGCTTCAAAGGCTGCGACCTTTCCAATATACATATGTATGACTGCACCTTTAAGCAGTGCAGCTTCGATAAAAGCCGAATCACAGGCAGCTCATTTTCCGAAAGCCTGCTGGAAAGCTGTGTTTTTTCCGACTGCACAGGGCCTTACTCATCTTTCGGAGCCTGCACATTCAAAAAATCCTCACTAAAGGACTGTACTCTCAACGAAAGCTCCTTTGCCGATGCAAAGCTCAGGGGCACTGCTTTGAAAAACAATGTTTTCAGCGGCTGCGACTTCGGGGGAGCTGACATAGGCGGCTGTGATTTTTCAAGCAGCAGTATAAGCGGCGCAAGATTTTCGCTGTCCGCCCTTAAAGATGTAAAGGTAAACTACGAGCAGGCTATAGAGCTTGCAAAGCTTTTGGGTCTGAAAATAGTCTGATGCAGCAAAAGAAAAGAGCTTTCCGTTTTTGTTTCGGAAAGCTCTTATTTTTATTGCTTCTTCAAGTCCACGCAGGCAACTATCATTTCACCGTTTTTATCGTAGAATTTCGAGGAAATGGTCTTACAGCTCTTACCTGTTGCATTGGATATGTACCAGCCCGAAATAAACGGGTCTTCGATCTGCTCCTTTATGGCATAGAAATAATTCTTGATATCATGATTCACGCCGACTATTGCAGGGTGATAACCCTCCAGTATCTCAACACCCGGGGACATTACTGTGTCGGTTATCTGGAAGCCCTTTTTATTGATAAGGAACGCACATTCTATTTCGGTATGCTCGTTGACGTAATTTCTGAGCTCTGCGTTATAATCATTCGTTGTCATGCAGGAAAGACGGTTCACAAGATTGTAAATGATGCGCTTGTAGCTCTCGATCTTCATATTGACAATAGTGGGGTTTTTCTTGGTAGAGATGTTAAGCTTCTGGGCAGCGTCCTCTATTTTCATTCTTGCTTCGTTGGTGAAAAGATAGTTGAACTGCTCAGGCTTCTGGAAATAAAAGCCCTGAAAATAATCCACGCCCATTATCATGCAGGTGATGACCTCATCTACAGTCTCAACACCCTCGGCAACGGTCATTGCGCCTATCTGCTTTGCGGTGTTGATGATGGAGCGGAAGACCTCCTGATTATATTTGCTTGAATCTATCTGGGAGACAATCGCCCTGTCTATCTTGATGATATCGGGATTTATGAGCATTATGCGGTTAAGGGTGTCAAGCCCTGCACTCACATTGTCAAGTGCAATAAGAAAGCCTTTTGAACGGTAAAAATCCACGAACATCATCAGGTTGTAGGAGTCCTTTACCTGTGATTCGTTAAGCTCGATAACGATATTCTGGGGAGAAATATTGTTTTCCGCAGCCGTTTTCATTATCTCGCCCGTGCCTGAAGTTATGCCGTTGAGAACAGATGTCTCGAAATTGATGAACAGCGACGGAGCTGATGTCTCGGCTGAAAAAGCCTTCATCGCCTTTTCACGGCATATTCTGTCAAGCTTTAATGCGGTGCCGTCCTTTTTGGCATAATCGAACAGGAAAAACGGCGAAACTATCTCGCCGTTGTAAACACCTCTTGAAAGAGCTTCAAGGCCGATAAACTTTCTTGTGTTAAGGGAATATATCGGCTGGAACTCCACTATTATATCTTTTTTATCTATAATCTCACGAACGATCTCCGGTGTGACTTTCACGGCAGATCCTCCAATCTAAATTAAGTTCAGGTCATTTTCTTATCGGTCAGAAGCTCGGTAACGGTCTTGTTATCAGGCTCAAGCTTTGCGCAGATCTTGTTGTACTGCCTGTAAAGCTGCTGGGTGCTGTTTTCAATGAAAAAGTAATATATAAGGTAACTGAAATCAAGTATAAGAAGCAGTGCATTTACGACCATAAACGCAGTGAGCTGCGAAAGGAAAAATACGCACATTCCTATAAACAACAGGATACAGCACATTATCGTCACCATAAGGTGGATAAGGCGCTCGTGCTGGATAAACTCTATCTGTACAAGATGTTCTCTTTTCAGTGCCGCAAAGTCGGTGCTTTCGTCCTCAAGGGCTTTATCTACCGATCTCATGTAGGTTTTTATGTAACTGCCCATAATATGACCTTCCTTCATTTTTATCCGACAAAGGCGCTCTGAACGGGCGCATATTTTCGATTAAGTTCATTATAACATACTTACCCGAAAATTTCAAGAAATTTTCGTAAAAATCTCATATAATTTCAGAGCATTCTATTGCAAAGAAATGTAAAGTGTGTTATACTGAAACCTGTCATTCGGACAACAAAATATATACATAAAACGCAAGTGGAAAGGATAGGTCACAACAATGAACAAGCTCATCACAGCCATACACGGCTTTTGTATGTCCCTTGCCGACAGCGTTCCCGGAGTTTCGGGCGGTACGGTGGCATTTCTTATGGGATTTTACGACAATTTCATAAATGCTCTCGGCAACCTGATAACAGGCTCATGGGAGGAACGCAAGAAAGCCTTTTTCTATCTGATAAATCTGGGAATAGGCTGGATAATCGGCTTCCTTATGGCGGTGGTTGCGCTGTCAAGCCTGTTTGAGAGCCATATTTACACCGTATCATCTCTGTTCATCGGCTTCATAATCTTTGCCATACCTCTTGTAATAATGGAAGAAAAGCAATGCCTGAAGGACAGGGCTTGTATGTCATTCTTCCTGCTTATAGGCATAGCAATAGTTGCAGCTATAACCCACTTTAACCCCGTAGGCGGCACCGACAACAGTCTTAACCTCGATAACCCCGGCCTGCTGATGTACCTCTACATATTTATTGCAGGCGCTATCGCAATATGCGCAATGATCCTCCCGGGAATTTCAGGCTCCACACTGATGCTCATTTTCGGTCTGTATGTTCCCATAATCACAGGAATAAAAGACCTGCTTCATCTGGATTTCCATGCACTCCCTCTTCTTATTGCTTTCGGTCTGGGAATCATCACAGGCGTTATCTCAATAATCAAGATAATCCAGCGTGCCCTTGAAAAGCACAGGGGAGCAACGGTTTACCTTATAATCGGTCTGATGATAGGTTCCATATACGCAGTTATTATGGGTCCCGCAACTCTTGATGACCCTCAGCCTCCCATGACCTTCGGTACATTCCGCATCATACCGTTCCTTATCGGCGGAGTTATTATTTTCGGAATGCAGGCTATGAAGCGCTTTTCCGAGAAAAAGGCAGCTGCTTCCGCCGCTACCGAAGAGAACGGCAGCAATACCGCCGAATAAAACAGAATAGGACAAATCTCACCTTGAATATATTATTTTAAATAATATATCCGAGGTGATTTTTTATGTTCGGCGGACTGATATCATGGCTTATGGAAAATATGCTGTACTTTGCACTGCATATGGAAAGCGGCACGGTATTTCCAAAGCCGTTGTCTGCACAGCAGGAGGCGGAGGCGTTCCGCCGCATGGCAGAGGGGGACACTTCCGCCCGCTCTGAGCTTATCGTGCATAATCTCAGGCTTGTGGCTCATGTGGTGAAAAAATATTACACGTCCAACGCAGATACGGAAGAGCTTATCTCCATCGGCACTGTAGGACTTATAAAAGCGGTATCCACCTTCAACAATTCCAAATCCACCAGGTTTGCCACATATGCAGCTAAGTGCATCGACAATGAGATACTGATGTACTTCAGAAGTGCCAAGAAAAGTGCACGTGACGTTTACCTTGATGAGCCTGTTGACGTTGACAAGGACGGCAACAGCATGAGCCTGATGGACATTATCGCCGAGGACGACAACATGGTTGACAGGATAGACACCATGATAAAATCCCGCCAGCTGTACGGCTTTGTGGAAAACAGCCTTGACGACAGGGAGCGGGAGATAATCCTTTACAGATATGGCCTTTACGGCAAAAAGCCCCTTACTCAGCGGGAAGTGGCGGAAAAGCTGGATATATCCCGCTCATATGTTTCGAGAATCGAAAAAAAAGCTCTTGAAAAGCTGAAAAATGAGTACGAAAAGTAGCTTACGAAAATTTTTTCGATACCGATTGAAATAAGCCTAAAAATGTGGTATAGTTTATATTAACTTATACCATAATGGGGAGGAAAAATTATGCCGAGAATAAAGCACATAAATGCAGATATTCTTTCCGATGAGGAGCTTACTGCCGTATCGGATATGCTGGACAGTGCTGAAAAGAAAATGAACGAAAAGCTTATGGAAGAGATAGACCGCCGCAGATCGGGCATGGTAAAAAACAGCTCAGGGCTGTGGGTACCTGTTGATGCTGATACCCCCCGAAGCTGATATCATAGCTTATATTCTTATCGCAGACCGCTTACCTTGCCGTGGCGGTCAGCATTTTACGTTATCTTGCAGATAGTCAGATTAAACAAATTTCATCGGATACAATAGGTATTTATCACAATGAACTGCGGAAAAATATTTTCAAAAAAACTTGCAACATATAACGGTTTATGTTATAATTAAAAGAAGTGATTTGCTGTGAAGGAAGTGTACTGTTGAAAATACTGGGAATAGACCCCGGCTATGCTATCGTGGGCTATGGGATACTGAATTATGACGGCTACAAGTTCAGACCGTTGGGCTATGGCGCTATCACTACGGAAGCAGGCACGGATTTCACACTGAGGCTCATGGATATCTATCACGATATGGAAACAGTGCTTGACACCTTCAAGCCCGATGCCATGAGTATCGAAAAGCTTTTCTTCAACACGAACCAGAAAACAGGCATTGATGTTGCTCAGGCAAGAGGCGTTATCATACTCGCTGCTGCCGAAAGAGGCGTGCCTGTGTTTGAGTACACGCCTCTGCAGGTAAAACAGTCTGTTGTAGGCTACGGCAGGGCTGAAAAGAGGCAGGTCATGGAGATGACACGCTCGATCCTCGGGCTGGCTTCCGTACCTAAGCCCGATGATACTGCCGACGCATTGGCTCTGGCAATATGCCACGGTCACTGCTCATCGGCTATAAAGTTCAACTGATACAATAAGGATTGATAATATGATATACAGCGTAAGAGGAACTCTCGTTCACAAGGAAGCAGGTCTTGCGGTAATAGAATGCGGCGGTGTTGGCTACGGCTGCCGAACCACCTATAACACCCTTGCACGTATGGGAGATATAGGCAGCGAGGAAACCCTTTATACCTATCTCCATGTCCGTGAGGACGACATTGAGCTTTTCGGCTTTCATGACAGGCAGGAGCTGGGCTGTTTCAAGCTGCTGCTGGGAGTTTCGGGCGTTGGCCCCAAGGTCTCGCTCAGTATCCTTTCGGATATTGACCCAAATAACTTTGCTCTTGCGGTGGCAACAGGCAATCACAAGCTTCTTACAAAGACTAAGGGCGTTGGCCCCAAAATGGCTCAGAGAATAGTTCTGGAGCTTAAAGACAAGATATCTAAGGAACAGATGAGCTTTGCGGAAAGCTCCGCTCCCGCAGCCGTTAACAGAGTGCTAATCTCGGGCGGAGCAGCAGGGGAGGCTCTGGACGCTCTGCTGGTACTGGGCTACTCTCAGGCAGAGGCGGAAAGCGCCGTTTCAAAGCTTGATCCCGCTCTCTCTGCGGAGGAGTTGATCCGTCAGGCACTGAAGAGCCTTGCAAAATTCTGATAAAAGGTAAGCCGAAAGGAATGATTGAAACTTGCTGGAACAAAGCGATATTGATTTTGAAGAGCGAATGGTCTCTCCCGAGGCGATGCCTTCCGACGAGGACGACGTTGATTATTCTCTGAGGCCCAAAACTCTTAACGAATATATAGGTCAGGAAAAGGTAAAGGAAAATCTTGCGGTATATATCAAGGCTGCAAAGCAGAGAAACGAGCCTCTTGACCATGTGCTTCTCTACGGCCCTCCGGGTCTTGGAAAAACCACACTTTCTGCCATAATCGCCCACGAAATGGGCGTAAATATCCGCATAACCTCAGGCCCTGCCATTGAAAAGCCGGGCGATCTGGCGGCACTGCTCACAAATCTCGGTGAGGGCGATGTGCTTTTCATTGATGAGATACACCGCCTTTCCCGCTCCATTGAAGAAGTGCTTTACCCTGCAATGGAGGATTTTGCCCTTGATATCATCATCGGTAAAGGTCCCTCGGCACGTTCGCTTAGAGTAGATCTGCACAAGTTCACCCTTGTGGGCGCTACCACAAGAGCAGGTCAGCTCACATCACCTCTCAGAGACAGATTTGGTATAATCCAGCGTCTGGAGCTTTACTCCCATGAGCAGCTCACCGATATCGTAATGCGCTCTGCCGTAATTCTCGGCATTGCCTGTGATAAGGACGGCGCTCTTGAGATAGCAAAGCGCTCCAGAGGAACGCCACGTATCGCAAACCGACTGCTAAAGCGTGTCCGTGACTTTGCGGAAGTAATCGGCGGCGGAAAGATAAACGGCGAAATCGCTGCCATCGCCCTTGACCGTATGGAAATAGATTCACTGGGACTTGATAATCTTGACAAGAGATTTCTAAATATGCTCATAAAGGGATACAGCGGAGGCCCTGCGGGACTTGAGACCCTTGCCTCGGCTATAGGTGAAGAGGCAGTTACGCTGGAAGATGTCTGCGAACCATATCTTATGCAGCTGGGCTTTATTTCAAGAACACCACGGGGAAGATGCGCAACAGCCCTTGCATACAGGCATATGGGCTACAATATTCCCGCTGAAAAAAGCGGTCAGATTTCTATGTTTGAATAAAGAGGAGAGATCATACTTTAATGGGCAGATTATTCGGCACCGACGGTGCCAGAGGTGTTGCTGTGACCGAGCTTACCTGTGAGACTGCCATGCAGATAGGCAGAGCGGCGGCATCGGTGCTCTGCAAAAAGGCAGGCCACAGGGCAAGGATACTTATCGGAAAGGACACACGCATTTCCTCCGACATTATGGAAGCTGCGCTTACGGCAGGTATCCTCTCAGTGGGAGCGGACGTTATAAGTCTGGGAGTTGTTCCCACGCCCGCAGTGGCGTTCCTTGTAAAAGCCATGCGTGCCGATGGGGGAGTGATGATATCCGCTTCGCACAACAGCATGGAATTTAACGGGATAAAGCTTTTCTCGGGCACAGGCTTCAAGCTCTCCGACGATATCGAGGAAGAAATAGAAGCACTGGTGCTCGATACTCCTGAAAAGCTCACCCAGTCGCTCAGAAGCGGCAGCAATGTGGGCAGGCTCACTGTTGACAGGGAAGCGGTGACAAGCTATATCCGCCATATTCTCGCCACAGGCGAAAAGAGCTTTGAGGGAATGAGGATAGCAGTCGATTGCTCAAACGGCTCTGCCTCCGCAACTGCCGAAAAGCTTTTTACAGGGCTTGGCGCAAAGGTATATCTGCTGAGCTGCGAGCCTGACGGCACAAACATCAACGACAGCTGCGGCTCTACTCATCTGGAGCAGCTTTCAAACTTTGTAAAGGCAAACAGCTGTGATCTGGGCATTGCATTTGACGGCGATGCGGACAGGTGCCTTGCTGTTGATGAGAACGGTACTGTTGTTGACGGCGACAAGCTCATTGCCATTTTTGCAAAGGATATGAGCGAGCGTGGCAGACTGGCTGACAATGCTGCCGTGGTCACTGTTATGACAAACATTGGCTTCAGCTTCTTTGCCAAGGAAAACGGCATAAAGATGATAACCACCAAAGTGGGCGACAGATACATACTGGAACAGATGCTTGCAGGGGGATATTCCCTTGGCGGCGAGCAGTCGGGCCACATTATTTTCCGTGACTTTGCCTCCACCGGCGACGGTCAGCTTACGGCGATACAGCTGCTTTCGGTCATGAAGCGCAGCGGCAAAAAACTTTCCGAGCTTGCGGAGCTTATGGAGAGATATCCTCAGGTAATGATAAACGTGAAGATATCCCCCAGATGGAAGGAAGCATGGAAAAACATTCCCGAAATAGAGGAAATTATCGAAAATAAAGAGAAAGAGCTGGACGGCAGCGGCAGGATACTCGTCCGTGAAAGCGGAACAGAGCCGCTTATCAGAGTTATGATAGAGGGAAAGCTCTTTGAAACAATAAATGAAATGGCAGTAGAGATAGCCGATGTTATCCGAAGATGCTGCCCCGAAATATGACCATGGGAGGAATTTGAATTGAGATGCGCCGACAGATGGCATGATTACCGCCTTGTTGACTGTACCTGCTCTGAAAAGCTGGAATACTGGGGAAAGGTCTCGCTTGTGCGCCCCGACCCTCAGGTCATATGGAAGACCGCAAAGAAAACACCTGTCTGGGATAAGGCTGACGGTCATTATCACCGCTCCGAAAAGGGCGGCGGTCAGTGGTCGTTCACCCGCAGGCTGCCCGAGTCATGGCAGATAGGCTATGACCTTATCACAGGTCAGAAGCTCACATTTAATATCCGCCCCACAGGCTTCAAGCATACGGGACTTTTCCCCGAGCAGGCTGTCAACTGGGACTTTATGGCAACGATGATATCCGAAAGGATAGCGTCAGGCAGGGAAGTTAATGTGCTCAACCTCTTTGCATACACAGGCGGAGCTACTCTTGCCTGCGCTGCTGCCAGCGCTTCCGTCTGCCATGTGGACGCATCAAAGGGAATGGTGCAGTGGGCAAGGGACAACGCCGCTTCATCAGGACTTTCCGACCGTCCCATACGCTGGATAGTTGATGACTGCGAAAAATTCGTTGCCCGTGAAATAAAGCGCGGCAGGCGTTATGACGCTGTTATAATGGACCCTCCTTCCTATGGCAGAGGCCCCAATCAGGAGGTCTGGAAGCTGGAGGACTGCGTTTACGATCTGGTGGATCTGTGCGTGGGCGTTCTCAGCGATGACCCGCTGTTCTTCCTGCTCAACAGCTACACTACGGGGCTTTCTCCCTCGGTAATGGCTTACATTATCGGTGAAACCGTGGGCAGCAGATACAAGGGCAAAGTCAGCGCCGATGAGATAGGTCTCCCTGTTGAAACGGGAAGCTATGCGCTGCCATGCGGCTCCACCGCAATGTTCACAGCTGAAAATATTTGAAAGGATATTTTATGGAAGATATAATTTCTGCCGAAAACCTAACGTTTTATTATTCCGAGCCTGCGGACGATGACGAGCCTCAGGCACAGGTAAATAAGATACTCGTTTTTGACGGACTTGACCTTAAAATAAAAAAGGGAAGCTTTACGGTCATTCTGGGGCACAACGGCTGCGGAAAATCCACCCTTGCAAAGCATATGAACGCCATTCTTCTGCCCTGCGGCGGAAAAATGTATGCGGCAGGCTTTGACACATCGGACGAAAGCAAGCTTTTTGATATAAGAAAGCACATCGGAATGGTTTTCCAAAACCCCGACAATCAGATAGTTGCTTCCGTTGTCGAGGAGGACGTGGCGTTTGCTCTTGAAAATATGGGCGTTCCTCCCGCTGAAATGAGAGTCCGTGTAGATGAAGCTCTGAAAGCCGTGGGAATGTACGAATACCGTGAGCATTCGCCATCACAGCTTTCCGGCGGTCAGAAGCAGCGTGTCGCCATTGCGGGAATAATCGCAATGCGCCCCGACTGCATCGTTCTGGACGAGCCTACAGCAATGCTTGACCCTGCGGGCAGACGAGAGGTCATGAAGACCATTCGCAGGCTCAACCGTGAAAACGGTATAACCATCATACTCATAACCCATTATATGGACGAGGCTGCTCAGGCAGAAAGAGTCGTTGTAATGGACAAGGGCAAGATAATACTTGACGATACGCCCTCCGAGGTGTTCTCTCATGTGGATATGCTGAGAGAGGTGGGACTTGACGTTCCACAGGTGACGCAGCTCATGTACCTGATGAACCACAGCGGTTTTGAGGGTGCCGATACTCACATCATCAACGAGAAAGAGTGCGCAGATTACCTGTATTCATTGCTTTCAGCAAACAGATAAATGAAAGTTTTAATCTCATTTTAATCAATGTTACTGCTGTTATTTAAGAGTAGTATGTTATATTTGTACCGATGAGTGAGATCATCGGACAAAATTTGATCGAAATGAGGAATGATTTATGGTATTGCTTTCACTTCTTACAGGTATTATCCTGCTTATAGTTGCAGGTGTTACAATAGTTTCAATGCTTTCGGGCGTAGGGGTACTGCTGTTCTTCTGCATTGCGGCTATAATCTGCGTTCTGTGCGGACTGGGAATGCTTATAAAGCTTCTGGGAAAAGGTGCTTTCTCGCTTCTTAAATGCGTGATATTCCTTATCCTTATGCTTGTCCCCGCAATAAACATCATCGCTCTTATAGCACTTTGCATCATCTGCATAAGATCACTTCGCAATAACTGAGACAGGAGCAAGGGGGAAAAATTATGGGATTTGCAGTAATTTTAATTGTTACCATAGCGCTGGTAATATTTTTCTGTATGGACTGTGCGGGAAAAATAAACAGGCAGGCAGAGGGCACTGGAGTTATATATCTGGCAGTGCCTATGCTCCTGACAATTATTCTTTGTATTTGCTCATTCAGATGGAAAAGCGAAATAGATATATTTGACTCCATAGACGAGTACGGATATTTCTGGGAGAGCAAGTTCAAGGATATCCTTGCATTTGCGGGAATGTGTATTCTTTCCATACTGCCCGCTGTTCTCTCCGTTATCGGATGCGTAAGACTTGCCCTTCACAACGGCAAAACAAAGGAGCAGCAGATGTTCGGCTCACCTGACGATGATATACACTGCCTGTCTGTGTGGTCAAAAACATCAACGGCCCTCGGAGCTGTATGCACTGCTGCATTTTCTGTTTTTGCTGCCATAGCGGCGGTGAGCGCATTCAGTTTTGCGGCTGTAAGCAGTCTTAAACTCATTGCTGCCACAATACTTATCGGCTGCCTTACATTTGGCATAGGCTTTATCGTAATGGCTGTTCTGTTCCCAATGTGGGTATTGATCGTGGGCTTTCACACCATAATGTCGTCTCTGCCAATGGTACTTGCGGCAGGTGTCAGCGGAACAGCACTTATAGTATTTCAGGTGATGTCGGCTGTTTTTATGTCGGCGCAGGTGAAAAAGCTGGTTGAAAACGGCAGCATAACAAAGAAAAAGGCTGCACTTTATATATTTCTTTCACTTCTTCCCGTGGTCAGCATCGTGAATGCTGCACGGATTAGCAAAAAGCTCTCTGTCGGCGCATAACCGACCAATTTATCAGGAACATTATCCGCAAGGAAATGTATCCGCCTGGAGGATAACAGATGTCTGTAATTAGAACCGAAAATCTCACTTACACCTACAGTCAGGGGACGCCCTTTGAAAAGACTGCGGTGAAAGATGTTAATATCGAAATCGAAGAAGGAGAGCTTGTGGGCATCATCGGCCACACAGGCTCGGGTAAATCTACCCTTATCCAGCACCTTAACGGTCTGATAAAGCCCACTTCGGGAAAAATATTCATTGACGGAGCTGACATTCATGACAAGAATATCAAGCTCCGTGATGTTCGTTTTAAGGTAGGTCTGGTTTTTCAGTATCCCGAATACCAGATATTTGAAGAAACTGTTTATAAGGATATCGCTTTCGGCCCTACAAATATGGGTCTTGACGAGGGCGAGATCGACAAGCGTGTAAGAGAGACTGCGAAGCTGGTTGGCATTGATGACAGCCTGCTGAACAAGTCTCCTTTTGAGCTTTCCGGCGGCCAGAAGAGAAGAGTTGCCATTGCAGGCGTTATGGCAATGCGACCCAAGGTGCTCATTCTGGACGAGCCAACGGCAGGTCTTGACCCGAGAGGCCGTGAGATGATACTGGGGCAGATAAAGCATTATCACGAGGAAACAGGCTCCACGGTGCTGCTTGTTTCCCACAGCATGGAGGACGTGGCAAGATTTGCTCAGAAGATACTTGTTATGAACAAGGGCGAAGTATTCTGCTATGACACGCCCCCTGCGGTATTTGCACGGGCTGACGAAATCGCAGCCATCGGTCTTTCTGTGCCACAGATCACGAAGGTATTCTCTATGCTCAGAAGCAGAGGGATCGACATAAGGGGCGACGTTTACACCATTGAATTTGCCATGAAAACTATAAACGAATACCTTGCGGCAAAGGGAAAGGCAGGTGAGGGCAATGCTTAAAGACATTACCATCGGTCAGTATTTTCCCGGGAACTCCTTTGTGCACAAGCTTGATGCCCGCTTCAAGATACTGATAACCGCTCTCTTTATCGTAATGATATTCACGGCGGATAATTTTGCAGGTCTGTTTTTATCTCTGCTGTTCTTTGTTATTGCATTCGCAGCTTCAAAGCTCTCACTCAAACTTATTGTAAAGAGCATGAAGCCTATTATCCCAATCATCATATTCACCTCAGTGCTGAATATCTTCTTTATTGACGGCGTTACCGTATTCAAGATATTCGGCATAAGGATAACCGATAACGGACTTATCACATCGGGATACATGATAATAAGGCTCATAGCCCTTATCTGCGGCTCCTCACTGCTCACCTATACCACGTCTCCCATTGTGCTGACAGACGCTATCGAGCAGATACTGAAGCCTCTTTCAAAGCTGAAATTTCCCACCCATGAGCTTGCTATGATGATGACAATAGCTCTGCGGTTTATCCCCACACTTATTGAGGAGACTGACAAAATAATCTCCGCCCAGAAAGCAAGGGGAGCGGATATGGACAGCGGAACAGTTATCCAGAGGGCAAAGGCTCTTGTGCCTATACTTATCCCGCTTTTTGTATCGTCATTCAGGCGTGCGGAGGAGCTTGCTCTTGCTATGGAATGCCGCTGCTATAACGGCGGTGAGGGCAGAACAAAGCTCAAAACACTGGTATCGGGCGGAAAGGATTATGCGGCTCTGTCTGTGACCATGCTTTTCCTCGGCGGAGTGCTTCTCATAAATATGGGCAGGGTCATTCTGTGAGGTGCTTATGGCTGACAAACGCAATATCAAAGTAAAGATAGCCTACAGAGGCACAGCATACCACGGTTTTCAGCGACAGGAAAATTCCGTTGCGGTGCAGAATGTGGTAGAAGGCGTTTTATCCCGTCTCACGGCTGCTCCTGTATCGGTAAACGGCTGCTCCAGAACAGACACGGGAGTTCATGCGAATGAATACTATTTCTCATTTAATACAGAACATTCTATCCCGTGCGAAAACATTATCCGTGGAATGAACAGCCTGCTTCCCGATGATATTTCCGTGCTGGACTGTGAGGAAGCTCCCGCTGATTTTCATGCACGCTATTCCTGCACGGGCAAGGAATATATCTATAAGATACTGAACAGAAAAGTACGTGACCCATTTTTATACGATCTGGCTTTTCATTATCCCTATCCCATGGACACAGACATCATGAACGCCGCTGCCGAGAGAATAGTAGGCACACATGATTTTCTGTGCTTCTGCGGAGCGCTGGGCATAAAGGAAAATTCCGTAAGAACGGTGACAAAATGCGATGTATCACGTGAGGGCGAAATCGTTACCGTGACCGTCAGGGGAGACGGTTTTCTTTACAATATGGTGCGCATAATAGTAGGCACACTTATCTACGTGAATGAGGGCAGACTCAAGCCTGATGATATCGACAGGATAATCGCAAGCCGTGACCGCAATCTGGCGGGCGTCACCGCAAAACCATACGGCTTATATCTTAATAAGGTCTTTTACTGAAAGGAGAGGGAATATGGCAGTCACCGATATTTCGGAGCTGAGAAAAAAGCGTCAGGCTAAGAAAACAAGAAATCTCATCATTAAAATATTCATTGTGCTGCTTATCTGCGGTGCTGCACTTGTGGCGGTATTCACCAAGGATATGTGGTACCCGTACCTTAACGGCGTGCTGACCACTATCCCCGAGACAGTTCAGCCCGAAGCCTCCTCCGCAGAGCTTGCAGAGGGAAAATTCCCCATAAAGGTCGAGGGCGGTCTGGGCTACCAGCTTATGAGCATCGACAACTGCATTGCCGTGCTAGATGACTCACAGTTCCATATCTACAGCAGTGACGGAAAGGTGATGAACGAAAGGCAGCACACCTATGCAAATCCTCTGCTGTGCGTATCAGGCAGCAAGGCTCTCATCTATGACGAGGGCGGACGTGATTTCAGCCTTGAAAGCAAGTACAAGACAATTTATGAAAAAACTGCCGATGATATTATCTATATCGCAAAGCTTTCAAGCTCAGACTATGCGGCTGTGGTAACAAAGTCGGATAAATTTCTGGCAATGCTGAAAATTTACAACGCAAACGGCGAGCCTATTTTCACATACTACAGCTATGACAGCCGTATTATCAACGTTACCTTTACCAACAACAGCGCAGGCTGCATCGTAACAGTTCTCACGGCAGAAAACGGCCAGCTGGTTTCAAAAATGATACGCTTTGATTTTTCCGACACAGACCCCAAGTGGGTCAGCGACGGCATTCCAGCTCTTGCGCTGGATACAAGGTTCACTTCCGACGGCGGCATAATCATGATAGGCGACACCATGTCCGCAGGCTTTGACTCCGAAGGAAATATAGTTTCTCAATATTCCTACGACTACACCATCGAGGACTATGACTCAAACGGCGAGATAACGGGCGTGCTTACCAAAAATTCCGACCTGAGGCGCACAGCTCTCATAACCTTCAGCGGCTCCAACTGCACGTCGCCCATAACAACTGTTCTTGACGATGATGCCGAAAAGGTATTTGTTGACAGCTCCAGCGCATATATTTTAAGCGGAGACGGAATAGATGTTTACACAGCAAACGGTCTCAACACAGGCAGCATAGCCCTCGAGGACACTTATGATGACTTGTGCAGGAACGGAAAATATATTTACCTTATGGGTTACGACACTATAAACAGGATAGATTATTCCGACTGATGCAATGCCAAAAATCTCACAGGAGAGGAGAACCCACGCAAATCAAATGCGTGAATGATAAATTTTAATGAGTGCTTATATTTACGATATCGCCCTGCTGCTTATAATGATAGTATGTATAGGGCTGGGGTATAAAAGGGGAGTGCTCAGGACAATTCTGAACTGTGTTTGCTTTGTTATCGCTTTTGCAATAGCGTCTGTTCTGTCATCACAGTCGGTAACGACCTATGTGTATGACAGATATCTGCATGACAAAGTGCAGCAGCGCATCGACACGGTTGTGCAGGACGTTAAGACCAAAGCACAGGATGAGATACGTGACAAGGCAAATGAGCTGGCAGACGAGATAATAGAAGAAAGTTTCGGCGACAATGAGTTTATGAAGCAGTTTGCAGGGGATATCATTGATGACGGAGGAAAGCTTATTTCCGAAAGTATCCCCAAATTGTATAATTATTTGGGCATAGACCTGCGAACACTATTGACTAATCCGCAAATTAGTGATAAAATAAAAGCTATAACCGAAAAGTACGGCGATGTTATAGCCGATGAGCTTAACAGCCGAATGCCTCTCGGGATAAAGGTCGATAAGGCTTACGTAAGGGATATGCTGTCCGATGAAAACGCTGTGGAAGCGATATTCACCGAACTTTGGGGTATAAGATCCGAAAATGCGGAATATAATGGCATTGCGGATTATCTGGAGCAGATCGTTGTAAGACCTGCCTGCATACGCTTTCTGGGAATGATAATATGGGCTGTGGTGTTTGCACTGTGCAGTCTGGTGCTTCATCTCATTGTAAGAGCGGTGCTTGTTGTAAGGAAATTACAGCCTATAAAGGCCTGCGACTCCATATTGGGAGCGGTGGCAGGCGCAGCGGCAGGTGCTGCCGTTATTGCGGCGTGCTGTATGCTTATTGTCCTCGCCGTGCGATGGACAGGCGGAACAGAGTATATGAATGAAGATATTTTCTCCCATACTCTCGTTTTCGGCAGGATATATGATCTGATGACAGAGCTTAAAATTTAATGTGCGTTTATTCGTACAGAAAGGATGGAATTGCAGTAATGCGTTGCAGCAGATGTAAAAAACGTGAGGCTGTGGTGTTCATTCAGTCCATGCAGGGCGGCGAAAAGCATAGCGAGGGCTTATGCCTTGTATGCGCAAGAAAAATGAACATCCCGCAGATAAAAGAATATATGGATCAGATGGGTATAACAGACGATCAGCTGGAAGAATACGCTGACGCTATGACTGATCTTTCAGATAATATTGATTCCGATATGTTCAAGATGGGCGGAACAAACTCCTTGCCCAACTTTTTCAATGCACTGTTCAATGCGGCAAAGCCCACGGACGAGCAGAACATGACCGCCGAGGAGGCTCCCGGTCAGGGCGCTGATGCCGATATTCCCGACAGCGTGGGCAAAGGCGACGGCAAGGGAAGCAAGGACAAGAAAAGAAAGTTCCTTAACTCTTTCTGCACCGACCTTACCGCCCGTGCAAAGGAAGGCAAGCTTGACAGGATAATCGGAAGAGACAAAGAGATCGCCCGCACCATTCAGATACTCTGCCGCAGGCAGAAAAACAATCCCTGCCTTATCGGTGAACCCGGCGTCGGCAAAACTGCCATTGCAGAGGGTCTTGCTCAGAAGATAGCAGCAGGGGAGGTACCTTTCCAGCTGACCAACAAGGAAGTATTTCTCCTTGACCTGACTGCTCTCGTTGCGGGAACTCAGTTCAGAGGTCAGTTTGAGGGCAGAATAAAAGGCCTTATCAACGAGATAAAGACAGAAGGCAACATTATCCTCTTCATCGACGAGATACACAATATTGTTGGCGCAGGGGACAGCGAAGGCTCGACCATGAACACCGCCAATATCCTGAAGCCTGCTCTCAGCCGTGGCGAGCTGCAGGTAATAGGCGCTACTACCTTTAAAGAGTACAGAAAGTACATTGAAAAGGACAGCGCACTTGAAAGACGTTTCCAGCCTGTAACTGTTAACGAGCCTACCATTGAGGACACAGTTGAAGTGCTCAAGGGCATAAAGGGCTATTATGAAGAGCACCACAGAGTGAAGATCAGCGATGAGCTGCTCAGAATGTGTGCTGTTTTATCCGAAAGGTACATCAACGACAGATATCTTCCCGACAAGGCTATCGACCTGCTGGACGAGGCCTGCGCAAACCGCAGCATCAGAAGCATTGAGCTTTCCAACGAGCATGATATGAAGAAAAAGGTATCTGACCTGGAAAAAGAGATAAAGACTATAGAGGACGGCGACGAGCCTGATTTTGAGGCGCTTGCCGAAAAGAAATCTCTCCTTATCCGTGAGAAGAACGAGCTTGACGATCTGGACAAGAAAATAGAAAATATCAATGTTGAGGATTCAGACCTTGCAAAAGTAATCGAGCTCTGGACAGGTATCCCAGCAAACAAGATTGAAGAGACCGAGTTCAAAAAGCTTGCCGCACTTAACAGTGAGATGAAAAAGCGCATAATCGGTCAGGATAAGGCCGTTGACCTTGTATGCGAAGCTATAAAGCGTTCAAGAGTTCAGCTCACAAAGCGCAGACGTCCCGCTTCATTCATTTTTGTTGGCCCCACAGGTGTAGGAAAGACCGAGCTTGTAAAGGTTATCAACGATGAACTGTTCAACGGAACTGACACGCTTATCCGCCTTGATATGACCGAGTATATGGAAAAATTCTCCGTTTCCAGCCTTATCGGTTCACCTCCGGGTTATGTGGGCTATGACGATGCAGGCGAACTTACCGAAAAGGTTCGCAGGCACCCTTATTCCGTTATCCTTTTTGATGAGATCGAGAAGGCTCACCCCGATATCATGAACCTGCTGCTCCAGATTTTGGACGAGGGTCATGTAAAGGACGCTCAGGGCAGATCTATAAACTTTGAGAACACCATAATCTGCATGACCTCCAATGCAGGCAGCTCTGACAAGACAACAGGTCTGGGCTTTAACAAGACAGAGGGCGATATTTCCCGTGAAAAGGCAATGAAGGCTCTGTCCGAGTTCCTGCGCCCCGAATTTCTGGGCCGTGTTGACGAGATAGTCGTGTTTGATCCTCTCTCAAAGGAAAGCTACGCTGAAATAGCAGGTCTTATGCTTACCGAAATGAAGGATCCTCTGTCAGAAAAGGGTATTGAGCTTAAATATGACAAGCGTGTTCCGGCTGCCATTGCCGAAAAGGCATACGGCAAGAAGTTTGGTGCAAGAGATATCAGAAGCGTTATCCGCTCCGAGATCGAGGATAAGATAGCTGATATTATCGTCGAAAGCGCAAGCAAGCCTGTAAAGACTATAAGGATATCCGCAAAGAAGGACGGTATCGAGGTATCGTCATCTGAATAACCAAATCAAAATTGCTTCCGTGCATATGTTCGGGAGCAATTTTTATAGCTATATCGCTATACTTTATTCACAGTATGTATTATATTACAAAAATATCTGCACATTTTCTACAAAAATGAATTTGACAAAATAGTGAAAATATGTTATGATTATCAAGTGGGATCAGGAAAATTATTGTAATTTATCCTGGTAATAAAATAAATATACAGAACGGTGGTTGTGTGCAGATGGATTTTGCAGAGTTTCAGAAAATGCTGCTGGATAGTCTCAGAGATGACAACATTAAGAGCCAATTTTTAAAGCTTTTAAGTGATGACGGTGTGGCAGCGGAAATCGAACGCTACGAAAATCTTGTAAAAGAGCTGGAGGAAAAGCTTGCAAAGTCCTCCAAGGAAGCAGAAGAAAAGTACAGCAGTCTGCTTTCTGAATTTAATGATTTGTCAGGTACATCGGCTGCCGTTAAGCTTGAATCTGAAAATAAAGATAAGCGCATCGCAGAGCTTACCGAAAATATCGCCAAGCTCACCTCTTCCGAAAGTGATAGCGCTAAAATCGCATCCGACAGGATCGCAAGACTTACCAATGAAGTTGATTCTCTCAGGAATGAAGCAGGCGAAAAGGACAAACGCATTGCAGAGCTTACCGCTTCCGAAAATTCTCTCAAGGCTCAGCTTACAGCAAGCAGCTCCGCTGCCGATGATATGAGAAAGCAGCTCGAATCTACAGGCTCCGAGAAGGATTCCGAGATCGGCAGACTTAATGAAAAGCTTGCTGCCGTTACATCTGAGTTTGAAACTGTCAAGACTCAGAACGAAGCTGACAAGCAGAAGGCTCAGAATGACAGCGCAGAGATCGAGCGCCTTAAAAAGGAAAATGAAGAGTCTGCCGCACAGCTGGCTGAGGCTGAAAAGAATGCCGCATCCGCAAAGGCAGAAATTGAAAACAAAAACGCAGAGCTTGAAAAGAAGATATCCGAGCTTGAAGCCAAGATCACAGACTTTACCGCTGATATCGAAAAGGCAAAGGCTGAGATCGGCAGCAAGGATAAGACCATCGCTGAGCTTAACAGCAATGCCGATGCGAAAAATGCAGAGCTTAATGCTAAGGTAGCTGCTCTCACAGCTGATCTGGCTGCCGAAAAGAGCAAGTACGAAAAGCTCAGCGGCGAAGTTGATACATACAAATCCGAGATCGAAGCAAGTGCTGCAAAGCTTAAGGATACTGAAGCCAAGCTTGCAGAAGCACATGAATCCATCACTCAGAAGGACAGCACTATCACTTCTATGAACACTCAGCTCCAGGGTATGCTCATTCTCCGCCAAAAGATAAACGAGTATGCAGAAACTGCAAACGCATATGCTGAGGAAGTGGAGAACGCAAGAAATATTCTTGCCGAGAGAGATAACACCATCAGCTCCCTCAATGAGCAGATAACAGCTCTCAGCTCCCAGAACAGCGAGCTTGCAGCTAAAACAGAGCAGTACAGCGAAGCTATCAATACCAAGAACACTCAGATCGACGAGATAGGCAAGTATGCAGAGTCCCTCAAGAATCACGCCGAGGATCTTTCCAACCGCATTCTTGAATGCAATGCAGAGATCACTCAGAAGACCAACGAAGTCAATGAGCTTAAAAAGGATATCGACGCATACAACCTCACTTTCGGCGACCTTACACAGGTATTTGAAAAGTACCAGAACCTTACTCCCGCTACCAAGGAAGGCCTCAAGGACGTATTCAATGAGGATCTTAATGTAAGAAGCTTCCTCTCCAGCGGCGCTCAGTGGGGTCATATCCAGGCTCTTTGGGAATACACTCAGCAGAAGATAAATGCAGAGGATTTCTCCGATGTAGGAACTCTCAACGAGATATTCGCTTACTTCCTGGATTTCCACAACAGCAGCTATCCTTCACCTCTGTACGCACTGCTTGACACCAAGCCCGGTGACGCATTTGATGAGGATCAGCACACCAAGATAATGACCAGAGAAGAGCGCAAGGCTGCATTCTTTGACAAGAAGAAGGCAACTGTTGAAGGTCCTATCAAGGAAGTTGTTCTTTACGGCTACAAGAACCTGAAAAACGGCAGAGTTCTCAAGCCCTCTATTGTAAGAGTATAATAATATTTGCGGCAGTCTTGAAAAGGCTGCCGCATTTTTAGAACCTGTCTTCATAAGAAATGTGTGCGGATTTTCGAGCATAATTTTG
>ERZ773224.130-NODE-130-length-97843-cov-11.070724_pt1 | contig 97843 bp, 77 predicted proteins | sample MGYA00580526_ERZ773224 | MGnify/ENA primary metagenome ERZ773224 (study PRJEB29015, sample SAMEA2737743) | human gut metagenome | biome: human gut; feature: human-associated habitat; material: faeces | place: China | collected 2012 ... | reverse complement strand
TTATGTTTGCCAAGACTTTCGGCTGTGTCCGATTCATCTATAACAAGATGCTTGGAGACCGCCTTGATTACTATAAGGAAACCGGTAAGAAACTGAATAATACTCCTACACAGTACAAGGAAGAATTCCCTTGGCTGAAAGAAGTCGACAGCCTTGCTCTTGCCAATGCACAGATGAACCTGAACAAAGCATACAATAACTTTTTTAGAAATCGAAAGCATTTTGGCAAGCCACGCTTCAAATCGAAAAAGACAGGTCATGCTTCGTATTCTACGAACAACCAACACGGTTCTGTAAGAATCGAGGGGAACAAGGTCAGGCTGCCAAAAATAGGTTTGGTGAAATTGTGCCTGCATCGTCCATTGATGGAAAACAGCACGATAAAGACTGTAACCATAAGCAAAACATCATCAGGAAAATATTACATCAGTATTTTGGTGGAGTACGAAAACCAAATACTCCCTATAATGCCGAAGAAATTTCTTGGACTTGATTTTGCCATGCACGGACTATATGTGGCTTCCGATGAAGAGGATGCGGACTATCCCCATTTCTTGAGGAAAGCCGAGAAAAGATTAGCCAAGGCACAAAGAAAACTTTCTAAGCGGCAAAACGGAAGTCATAACCGAGATAAACAAAGGTTACGGGTAGCTAAACTCCATGAAAAAATTGCCAATCAACGCCGCGATTTCCTGCACAAAAAAGCACGCTACTTGGTAGACCACTATGATGCCATAGGTATTGAGGATATCAGCGTCAAAGCTATGGCGAAGTACAAGAAAGGTGGTAAGTTCAGTTTTGGCAAATCTGTAGCCGACAATGGCTGGAATATGTTCACAAACATGTTGGAATATAAGCTGGCTTGGCAAGGTAAACAGCTTATCAAGATAGACAAATGGTATCCTAGTAGTCAGCTATGCCATGTTTGCGGTTACCAGAACAATGAAACGAAAGATTTGTCTATACGAGAATGGGATTGCCCGAATTGTGGCAGTCATCACAACCGAGATAAGAACGCTGCCATAAATATTAGAGAGGAAGCTAGGCGCATATCCGCCGCATAATGTAACGCATAGAGTACCGTGGGTCGCACGGAAACTTACGCCTGTGGAGAGAGTGTAAGTCGCCACAACTCTTCAGAGTCAGTGGTGCTGTTCTCGCTGAAGCAGGAAGCCCCCGCCTCTATAGGCGGGGGTACGTTCACTTTAAGTATGTTTAGCCAATAGAGAAGGGGCTGTTGCGTGAAAGCATAGGCTATCATGCACAGCCCCTTTATAGTAAAAATATTATACGGATGAAAAGGAGATTTATGGAATAAGGGCAACCATTTTCAACAGACTGGGCAGCGTTGTGCTAAGGCTTTTGCATGGTGTGTGTCATCATGGGTGCCGGGGTCAGGCGGCGCCAGCAGCACCAGAGGATAGCCAACCAGACGGGCATGATGAGGACGGCTGTGAGCATGTCCGGCATCTGGGTCATCATGAGGACGATGAAGCAGAGGAAGGCCAGGCAGAAATAGTCCGCTGCCGGGTACCAGAGGGACGGGAATTTCGTCGTCTTGCCCGCCTTCCGGCAGTAGGCCTTGAATTTCAAGTGCGTCACGATGATGGTGATCCAGTTGACGATGGTCGCGCCGACCGTGAGGGACAAGAAATACATGAAGATTTTTCCCGGGAAGAAATAGGTTACGGCGACGACGAACAAGGTCAGGCCCGAGCAGAGGCAGAGCGTGTGGACCGGTACGCCCCGGGACGACAGCTTCTTGAACCATTGCGGCGCGTTGCCTTCTTCTGCCAGGCCGAAGGCGATGCGGGAATTGCCGTAAATGGCCGAGTTATAGACGGAAATGGCCGCAGCCAGGACGACGAAGTTGAGGAGATTGGCCGCTGCCGGGAAGCCGACGTTGGTGAAAATCTGGACGAAAGGACTGTTCTGGGTGCCAATCTGGTTCCACGGCCACAAGGTCATGATGACGACCATCGTGCCGATGTAAAAGACGAGGATACGCCAGATAATCTGGTTGATAGCCTTGGGCAGGGACCGTTCGGGATTTTCCGCTTCGCCGGCTGTGATGCCGATGAGTTCGACACCGCCGAAGGAAAAGATGACCGTCACCATGGCCAGGCAGAAGCCCCAGATGCCCTTGGGCAGGATGCCGCCGTAGGCCCAGAGGTTGCTGAAATTCTGCGGGAACGGCCGGCTGTCCTGCAAGATGAGCCAGGCGCCGAGGGCAATCATGCCCAGGATAGCCGCCACCTTGATGAAGGACATCCAGAACTCCGTTTCGCCGTAGGCCCGGACATTGACCAGGTTGAGACAGGTGATGGCTATGAGGCAGACAAGGGCCGTGACCCATTGCGGCAGGTCCGGCAGCCAGTAATGGACGTAGATGCCGACGGCTGTCAATTCAGCCATGCTGATGATGACGTAAGAGAACCAGTAATTCCAGCCCAGCATGAACCCCGGGAAGGGTCCCCAGTATTTGTCGGCATAATAGCTGAAGGAGCCGGACACGGGTTCTTCGACGGCCATTTCCCCTAGCATGCGCATGATGAGGAAAATGACGATGCCACAGATGAAATAGGCTGCGATGACCGACGGCCCGCCCAGGGAAATGGTCGACGCCGACCCGTAAAACAATCCGGTACCAATAGCGCCGCCCAGGGCGATCATCTGGAGATGACGGTTTTTCAGGCCGCGCTGCATTTGTGATGCTTCTTTCACGATTAAGACCTCCTGACAAAAAAGACCGCACGAAAGTTTACACCCAAGGTGGTGTACCCCTTCGTGCGGTCGTTTTGCGATTACACTCTGTCTATTAGTATAGAACAAAAACGGAACTTGTCAATCCAAGAAGATATAGCCGCCGAATATGACCGGGCTGGCACAGTTCTGTCACAGCTGTGACGGGATGCTATCTTTTTCGACCGGGAGAAGCTATAATAAAATGGAAATAAAGAGCTATTCTCAGGAAAGAAGGCTGATTCTGGTTGCAAGATGTATGCAGGACTCTCGATTGTGTTATAATGGCAGAGGAGGCGGGAAAAATGGGCCCATTCGTCGATGCGGACGGAAACCGGTGCAGTGTCAAACAGGTTGTGCGGAACCTCTTGAAAGAGGACGTGACCTATGAATTCATCGCACACGTTGCCCAATGCCCGCTGAAAACGGTAAAGGAAATTGCCGCGAAAGAAAAAAGCAATAGGGAGTGATTCATTTGAAAATCTTAATTGTCATGGATGTCGATGCAAAACAGAAACAGTGGCTGGAAATGGCCGCTCCGGAAGCGGATTTTTGCTATTGCCCCGGTGACGGGACGCAGGCCGGCAAGGCCTTGGAAGAAGCAGATGTCATCATTGGCAATATAGCTCCTGACCTGGTGAAGAAAGCGTCGCAGTTGAAGTGGCTCCAGCTCAACAGTGCCGGTGCCAACGAATACTGCCGGCCCGGTATCCTGCAGGCTGGCGTCACCTTGACCAATGCGACCGGTGCCTACGGCCTGGCGTTGTCAGAACACATGCTGGCCCAGACCCTGGCGATGATGAAAAAATTGTACCTTTATTATGATAATCAGCATCAGTCGCAATGGCACGACGAAGGGCCGGTGACGTCCCTCTATGGCGCGACGGTCGTCGTCGTCGGATTCGGCAACATCGGCCGCAACTTCGGCCAGCGCGTCAAGGCCATGGGGGCCCACGTCATCGGCCTGCGCCGCCGTCAGGGAGCCGTACCGCCCGAAGCCGATGAAATGGGGGATATGGCCCATTTCAATGACTACCTGGCCCAGGCCGACATTGTTGCTTCGTGCCTGCCCGATACGCCGGAAACGTATCACATCTATGATGCGGCGCGCTTTGGCGCCATGAAGAAAGGGGCGTACTTCGTCAACGTCGGCCGCGGGACCAACGTCGACCAGAAAGCCCTCCGCGATGCCGTCGTGTCTGGCCATTTGGCCGGCGCTGCTTTGGATGTGACCGACCCGGAACCGCTGCCGTCGTCAGATCCCTTGTGGAAGACGCCAGGCATCTACATTACGCCGCACATCTCCGGCGGCTATCATCTCCAGGCGACACACGACTACATCGTCCGCATCGCCGCGGACAATCTCAAACGCTACCTGACCGGCGACCCCTTGGAAAACATCGTCGACCTCATGACCGGGTATAAGGCGTAGGATAAACGGGGCCTCGCATGATGGAAAAAACATCGTGCGACAGCCCCATTTGTATATCGCCAACTGTTCGCGGCGGGCCATTAGGTCGCCCATACGAAACACTTAACCACTAACCACCGGCTTGACGAGGGTGCCGGTTTTCTGGCAGGTGACGCGGCCGCTGGTCGTGTCGGTCAGGGCGGCGGCGAAGGGGGCGGCTTCGTCCTGGGGGACTTCCATGGTGAAGGTCACGTCAGCGGCGAACTGGCGGTCCGTGATGGTGCCGCCGTGGTCGGGGACGAAGCGTTCCATCGTGCTGACCAGGGGGTAGGCGACAGTCGCCTTGAGGATCGTGAACGGCGTATAGACGGCGATATCCGCAGCTTCCAGGCCCAGGGCGGCCGTATGGCTGTAGGCCCGGATGAGGCCGCTGGCACCGAGCTTGATGCCGCCAAAGTAACGGGTGACGACGATAGCCGTATTGGTCAGGCCTTGCTTCTTGAGGACTTCCAGGATGGGGCGGCCGGCTGTGCCAGCCGGTTCGCCGTCATCGCTGGACCGCTGGAAACGGCCGTCGGGGCCGACCTGGTAGGCCGAGCAGTTGTGGCGGGCATCCCAGTATTTCTTTTTCACTTCGTCGATGAAGGCAGATGCTTCATCTTCGGACTTCACTTCGCAGACCGTCGCGATGAAGCGGGACTTCTTGATGACATATTCAGCGTCAGCCCGGCCATAGACCGAGCGGATAAGAGATTCCATAACACATCGTCCTTTACTTTTTTTACCATCATACCATGGATTCGTGGCTCGTGGCTAGTGATTCGTGGCTCGTAGGGGCTGTCGCACGAAGGCTTCTGCATCCCCTAACCCCTAACCACTAAAAAAAGGGCTGTCGCATGTGCGACAGCCTCTTTTTGTGATGCTTTATTTTTTCTCATTGATATTCAATAAGGTTTTGATGGCTTCCTGCTTTTCCGGCGGTAAGGCGTGGATAGCCCGGATGATGAGGCTGTCGTCTTCGGTGATGGAAGCGCAGAAGTCACAGTTATTTCCGTGTTCTTCACTGCCTTTGCAGTACATACCCGGTCGGCCGACGAGGATACAGATGGGAATCTGGAAGAAGTCTGCCATCTTCAGCAATACGGAAATATCCGGCGAATAGAGGCCCGTTTCCCAAGAATAGACGGCCTGTTTGGACATGCCGAAGAGGGCACCGAAAGCCGTCTGGGTTAAGCCCTTTTTTTTGCGATAATACCTGATTTCTTGTCCTAAAGTCATGCGCGTTCACTCTTTCTGTATACAAAATCTCTGTTTTATGCAAGGTTTTTGGGATATAGTATCATGTACCGTGTACAACGTAATGTACTATACATTAGTCATTATAATATGGATAGCCAAAAGCGTCAACCATATAAAACCGCATTTTTAAAACAAATAGATTTATAAAGCATGGAGGATGGAAACCTATTTATGGCCGAAAAAAGCGCGGATCAGGCGGACCAGGCTTTCCTCGTCAGCAGCGCCCATCAGTTCCCGGCAGGAATGCATCGCCGTAATGGGGATGCCGATATCCATGGTCCGCAGGGGGAGGTTGGCCGAGAGCAGCGAGCCCAGGGTCGAGCCGCCGGGGATGTCCGACCGGTTCATGAATACCTGATAGGGAATTTCATTTTCCCGGCACAAGGCCTTGACGACGGCCACGGCTGTGGCATCGCCGGCATAGCGCTGGCTGCTGGCAATCTTCAGGGCGACGCCATGGCCCATGACAGGCTGGTTGGTGACGTCGCATTTTTCCGGCACGTTGGGATGGATGGCGTGGGCTACGTCGACGGAGAGCATGAAGGCCCGGCCCAGGTCGGCCGAGAAGTCGTCGTCGGTGAAGCCGAAGGCGTGGTAGATGCGGCGCAGGATACCCGGCAGGATCTGGGAGTCCGCACCCTGTTTCGTCTGGCTGCCGACTTCTTCATTGTCGAAGAGGGCCGTCACGTTGAGGCCGTCGGCCCTATCTTCCTTGACCAGCCCCATCAGGCAGGCCAGGACCGACGTCAGGTTGTCCAGCCGCGGCGACGAGATAAATTCATCGTGCCAGCCCAGGGAGCAGCCCGTTTCACAGGGATAGACCGTCAGGTCATACGATAAGATGGCTTCCGGCAGGCAGTGGCATTTTTCCGACAGGAAATCCAGGAAGAAGTGGTTCGTCAAGGCCTGGTCATCGAGGCCCATGACGGGCAGGAGGTCCTTCTGGGGATTGAGGGCGACGCCGTCGTTGGCCTGGCGGTTCATGTGGATGGCCAGGCGGGGGATGGTCAGGACGGGCCGGCCGATGTCGATGAGGCGGACTTCTGGCCGGAAGGCATCCTTACTTTGCAGGGCCACGGTACCTGCCAGGGATAAGGGGCGGTCGAGCCACGATTCGCGCAGCAGGCCGCCGTAGACTTCGGCGTTCAGCTTGAGATAGCCGTGCTGGCGCAGTTCCGGCCGGTATTTCAGGCGCAGACAGGGGAAATCCGTATGGGCCGCGCTGAGGCGCAGGTGACGGCGCACATCGGAACCCGTGCGGAAGGCGACCAGGCCCGAATCATAGAGGGGTACATAATAGGCGCTGTTCGGGGCCAGGTGCCAGGTTTTGGACAGGGCCAGGGCCTGGAAGCCGGCCTGATCGAGATAGGTCCGGCTGGCCTGGACCGTATGGTATGGCGACGGGCTGCGCTGGATAAATTTCAACAAATCTTGGGTATAGTCATAAGTCATGGGCGTCATCCTTTCTGACAGGATAAGTCTTTAATTTCAATAGTAGTTCTTATTATAACATATATACAAGAATCTATGGAATGATTGTTTTTTTGCGGTTCTCTCGCCAGCCATGGTATAATAAAAAGGTTTTTGTTGTAAGCAAATAAAACAATGTTTGACAGTGTTTAAAGTAGCGTAGAAAAGCTATTTTACATGCTTTTCCGATGCCTGCGATTATTCGTAATTCATCGTAAAATCTGAAATATTTGCCCCCTTTTGCTCCTTTTTTGCTCCCTGGAGAAAGGGGCTTTTTTCATAGGCTCATGGCATTGAGCTTTTCAACAACTTTATCTTGCATGGCGTCTGTAACATGGGTGTAGATGTTCAATGTTGTATTGGGATTGTGATGCCCGACGCGCTGCATGATGGCTTTTAATGGTACTCCCATTTCTGCCAGTAAGCTAATGTGCGTATGTCGGAAAACATGCGTAGTAATGCGTTTGGGATAGTCTAGCTTAGAAAGTAACGTATTGATGCCAGTAATATACATGGGCTGCCCTTTTTTGGTAGTGAAGATATAGCCCGTATCGATATAGGTATCATGGCCCCATAGACGTAAACGGTCATTGTCTGCCTTGAACCATTGAAGAATTTTTACCGCGCGGTCGTCAAGCTGAACCACTCGATAACTATATACGTTTTTAGGCGTGTTCCGCTTCCTGGCCGCTCCGTTTTCTATGGTTCGTGCAAGCGTGGCGTTTACGTTGATACTCTTTTTCATCAAGTCCACATCCTGCCAGCGCAGGGCCAGTAATTCGCCGCAGCGCAGGCCCGTAAGGGCAATAAATTCCATGGCATGAGCTACACGGGGCGACTTTTTGGCGATGAGGGCCAGGACGTCGCGTAATTCGTCACGGCTGAGAAATTTGTTGTCCTTTTTGGCCAATTCTTGCGCCGTCGCCGGCCGCCGCTTGAGCTTGATGGCCAGGAAGTCGGCGGCCTGGTCGATGTATCCTTTTTTGGCAGCATAACGCATGATTTGCTTGAATATGGCCAGCTGTGAAGACACGTAGGAATAAGAGGCTTGCTTTTCGTAGTATTGCCCCATGAAATACCGTGTCATATAGTCGGCCGTCAAGTTGGCAACTAAGAAGGAAGGGGAGATGTTGGCCTTTAGTTTCCGAATCCATAAGTTTTCCGTGTAGGCCGTACTTTCCTTGACCGTTTGCCGATGAATAGAAAACCATTCATCACAAAGGGCGTGTACCGTGATGGCGCGCGCCGCTTCCTTTTCCGCTTCCCTGGCCAGGCCTTTTTTTTTGAAGAACTTTTCACGTAAGGCGTCGGCGGCCTGTTTTTTGGCGCGTGTACTATTGCTATTTAGGGTAAGGCTTATCGTGATAGTACGGCCATTGGCAGCCGTGAAGCGTTCCCGGTATTTGTAGCGTGTTCCTTTTGAATTGGTAATTTTTTCAATCCACATAAGATGACCTCTTTTCAAAAATGCATGAACGTCGTCACCGTCGAAAGTGCCTTGTAAATCCATTTTTGAATAAGTTTTCTTTGTGGAACCTGTAAAAACCTGTAACGAAAGCGGCTATTTCTCTTGTGGGTATTTAATTATAGGCCAGCCGTTTCGTTCCGCGTAGTAAGTAAGCATTTCATTATAAATTAGCTCATTAGTAAGTGCTTTATAAAATTTTTCAATAAGTACATTTTGAAGTGAATTTTTCACGATTTTAGTTAAATCGGCATAAGAATCTACCTCGATTATTAGCCCCGCCCCTTTTTTGTTTATAACCTCAATTTTTCCATTGCTTTTTTTTTCTATTGAAAAGCCGGCAGCCTCTAAGTGTGCTATCGTAGCGGGTTCGGGCATATAGCCTAGTAATTCATCAATAGACACATGAAGCGCGTTGGCTATTTTTTTGAGGGTGTCGAATTTTGGTTCTCGGCCTCTGTTTTCATATCCCATATAAGTTTGATATGGAACGCCTATTTTTTCCGCAAATTCCTTTGCTTGTGTATAGCCCGCCATTTCTCTATACTTTTTTAAATTATCTTGAAATGTCATTATATCACCTCTCTAGAGTGTATTTTACACTAATAATAGCTATTTTGTAAATCAAAAACTATAAAAAGCTATTGACTAAATAGAATATGTTATGATAATATTTGTTTGAGATTCAAATAAGATATTAAATTTCTTTTAAAGAAATAAAAGAAGGTGAACAAATGAAAAACGCTGTATTTATGGATATGGAAAAAGTAGAACAGTTGTCACATGAACATTTATGGACGTGGGCAGAACTGGCCCGCCGTTCATCTGTGACGCAATCAACTTTATTTGCTTTGAAAGCCGGGCGGCGTCGTGCAAGTATGATAACGGCCTGTAAAATTGCTCATGCTTTGAATGTTGAACCACAAAGGCTAATTAAGGAAGAAGGATGAGCCATGGAATACACGAAAAAGCTCGCCGTGGAAGCGGCCAAAAACCTCGAACGGTTCTGCCTGTATTACCGACTAGAAAAGAACGATTGCCAGGGATGCCCCTTCACTCATGGCGCGGCCTGCCTGCTCCATGAGCCGATGAGTTGGGGCGTCACATTTCAAGAAGGACACAAGGGGTTATTGTAAACCTCGGAAAACCTAGGGTTGAACTTACAAAAAACTTACAAAAATATTAAAGACCGTCGAAAGTGCCTTGTAAGTCTATTTTGGAATTATCTTAGATAGGAGATGCAAGCCATGATGAAAAAGAAACTAAAAATTTATGAAGACGATACCGGGGCCGTATGGGTTAGATCGCCGGACTTGCAGAAACGCTTTTCGCTTTGCCGGACAACAATTTATATGTTGCTTACTGAAATGCGAAAGATTCCGAAATACTGCCATTCCTTCCTTGATTTGAGCTATAACTTGCGCCTGGTGAAGCTGGCAGACTTTGAACACTTCTTACAAGAACGGAGTGAAAAGAAAATGTGGTTACGGAAATAAAAAAGTCGTTCCCAGTACTGGCATACTGAAAACGACAATGGACAAAAACGGGAATTTGTTTTTGTAGTCCTGTTCGTATTATATCGTATAAAGGAGGTTGCAAACAACCTTGAATATAAATTTTAATGCTATCCCAGAAGAAATGAAAAAATTGCCTAATTGGGTATGTTGGCGCTGGCAGCAGCGTAACGGCAAAAAAACTAAAATGCCGTACAATCCCACAACCGGGAATTACGCAAAAAGTAATGATCCTGCTACATGGGCCGATTTTCAGACAGTCAAAGGGCAAACAGCATATGACGGAATAGGCTTCATGCTTTCAAGTAGTCCCTTTGTGGGCATTGATATTGACCATTGTATTATAGATGGAAAAATTAGCAGACGCCCGCAAGAAATTGTTGATTCTTTTAGCAGCTATACGGAGATTTCACCCAGTGGTACGGGTGTACATATCATTATCAAGGCAGATATAAACGGGCCAGGAAAGCGAAACAGCGAACTAGAAATATATTCACAGGGGCGTTATTTGACCGTAACGGGCGACGTGCTACAAGGTCGCGGCGAAATTGCAGAGCGGACGCAGGAAGTCAAAGAACTACTTTATAGTTTGGGCAATAAAAGAGATGTTCCGCCACCTGTTGACATTATGGCGCAGATTGAACGGGCCGGAAATGCGTCGCTTGATACGTTACGGATTCTTGACCTCATAAAAAGAAGCCGCCAGGGAATTTTATTTACTAAACTCTTTGATATGGGCGACATCTCCGGGTATAAAAGCGCAAGTGAGGCCGATATGGCGTTAATGGATATATTGCCATTTTGGACACAGGGAAACAGAGTTTTAATGTTGCAAATTTTCAACATGTCGGCGTTGGGACAACGTGAAAAATGGAAAACACGCCCCGATTATCAAAAATCAACGATAGAACAAGCTCTTAAATCCTGGAATGGAGTTTCATATGATCCGCAAGCCATGAAAGAAAAACAGCTTAAGCAAGATAGGTTTATTCAAGAAAATAAGATTTTAAAAAGCCGCGATGAGCTGAAAAAACTGATTTATTTTGAACTCAATGATACCGGGAACGCTGAACGGCTTGAATTAGTTTACGGGGATATTATTAGATATTGTATTGATTCTGATACCTGGTATAAATGGGATGGGAAGCGTTGGAAACAGTTAGGCGGAACTATACAACCTTGTAAGTGCTGTTATGCGTCTTGCTGATATGGAGTATACTCGTATTAATGGACAGCCGCAAAACAAGGATGATGAGGCAGCAGAAAAGCAGTTCAAGCGTTTTTGCAAAAAATCGGAGAACATGCGTAGTATTACAAGCACTGTTCGCCGGGCGGAGGCTTTGTTACCTATTGAGTTAGAGAAACTAGATGCAGATCCATGGCTTTTAAACTGTCAAAATGGAGTAATTGATTTAAAGACGGGTGATTTGTTACCACATGATAGAATGAAGTACATGACGCAAATTTGCCACGCTGATTATGTGCCCGGTGGTTGGCAATCCGATTTATGGGAAAACACGATTTCGCAAATTATCCCCGATACAAACGTACTTCATTATCTCCATAAATTTATAGGCTACTGCTTAACCGGGCTAACGCGTGAAGAAAAATTATTATTCCTGTATGGTGCAGGTGGTGGCGGTAAAGGAACATTTATTGAAACAATCGCGCGAGTCTTAGGAGATTACGCCGACACCGTCCCTGTAGATATTCTGCTAAGTGCCAGGAATGACGCAGGAAGCGGCAACGAGCCGACGCCACAGCTTGCAAAAATGGCCGGAAAACGGCTTATTGTAACTAGTGAAAGTGGCCAGGGGCGACGATTTAACGACGCAAGAGTAAAACTTTTAACGGGTGGCGACAAAATAACGGCGCGACTTTTACGGCAAAATCCCTTTACATTTACGCCTATGTTCAAAATCGTAATGAGCAGTAATTTTCAGCCGGCCGTAACAAATATCATGGATCAAGGAATGAAACGCCGCCTTGTTATTGTTCCTTTTGATTCTGATTTGAAAAACATACGAGATGTTACTATTAAAGAAAGATTACTATTGCCGCAAGAAAGGGCCGGAATACTCTCCTGGTGTGTAGACGGCTGTTTACTATGGCAAAAAGAGGGCCTCGATGATATGCCCGATGCTATTAAAAAATCATTAATTGATTACTATAATAGTAGTGACTTAATAGGAGAATTTATAGAAACGTATTGCGATGTTGCCCCCGATAAACATGTATATGCCCGTGACCTACTACAAGCTTTCAACGAAAAAATGAACGACGGACGCGGCTGGCATGATATGCGACTTTCTACTTTTTCCGAAAATATGAAAATGCGGGATTTTCACAAGAGGCATTACAAGAACGGAACACATTTTGAAGGAATTGATTTAAAAGCAGATTGGAGAATGATTTTTTAATACCTTATGTTTTGGAAGGTGACGAAATGACGAAATGACGAATTTTTACTAATCGCCTGTCGTTTTTTTTACCTATTGTTGTGTATAGGGATAATGGGAATTTGATTGTCAAATTGTCATTTCGTCACCCTGTATGATTAATAAGTATTTAGGAGTGAAGGGAAATGAAAAAACAAATGGTCAAAAACAAAGGAATTACAAACGATTGTTTGTGTTTAGGTAAAGCAGGAATTAGTAAAAAAAGATTACTTTCCAAGGGGTTGCCTATGAATCGCTATGAACGCAGGATGTTAAAGCGGATAAGCCGCCGGCATAAATTCCCTTGTGATTATTAAAGATACAAGATATATTTGCAGGCCATGCGCTGGCCCTGGATGCAGATAGGAAAACGGCCGTTAATTAAGGCTGTAGAGGCTGAGTGCTACAATGAAACAGATAATTAGCCATGTACTGGAATACCTGGTTAGTAATAAGGAAAGGGGCTGTATGCTATGGAAAAAGACGGTTGTCATATGGGGGTACTTCCTGCCATGTGCTACACGGTCGCGGATACAATCACGGTTCCTCAAGGAATGTTTTACGTACTAGATCGCGCGACGGGGAAGCGGTATAAAGCCGCCCCAACAAAGGATGAAGCTATGGAAAATTGGAAAGCCGGTTGGCTCCAATAGAAATATTTAGGTATTTTGGGACTATTCCGATAAGGGCACATATGCTATATTGTGCCCTTATATTTCAATTTATGGGGGCGTCATGAATCAAAGAAAGAACCGTTTTGAAGGGTATGACATGGAATATATAAAAAAGACGTGGAACTGTTTACGGGGCTTGCCCGATTGGAAGAGGCGCGCAGTTGTATTGATTGCAGATATAGATGATTTGCAATGCCGGCTAAAAGAAGGGGCAGGGCCTCGTATAGCTCATATATCGTCGGGTGGCGTCGGGGGCAATGATAAAAAAAATAGTGATGTGGAAAAGATTGTAGAAAAACATGAAGCAATGAGAAATGATTTAAAATGGAAACGGCGACAACTGAAAGAATTGAAATTTCAAATTTCGCGACTTGAACGGGGATTAAAACACTTGCCACTTGATGAAAGATCAGTCGTCACGGCTAAATATATAAATCGTCTTTCATGGGAAAAAACGGCTGCTTCCCTTTTTATGAGTATTAACCTTTGTTATAAATTGGCCGATAAAGCTACAAAAAGTTTAGCTATTATGTTATATGGCCCCGATGCTTGCCCCGATATGTTCCCCGATGATCTCTTTATTATGTAGTATTATGTAGTAGACTTACCCCAACAAATACTTGCCAGTGCCATTTTAAAGCCTATTACCTCTAATTACACAGAGAACTAATAAAAACGTGATATAGAGGCGAACAGGAAGTATTTACATGTGCTCACGCCAATAATTATCATGGTCGAAAAATCGGCTATGATAGTAAAATTGATTAAAGGGGGGTTCTGTCTGGGTGGGGAAAGTATGAAGCAAGAGGAAAGCTAGAGAAGGAATCCCGTCCCCGTTTTGGAGGATTGGTAATAAATGCACGGGAAAAGGGGGTGTGCCCAATTTTCGGCATACCCTATTTACCGACGGTCATGGCGTATAGAGAAATCCGTTTTTGGCGTTTAAAAAAAACATGCGGCTAAAATTGGACAAATTCCCAATGTATGTAAGGTATCCCAACAAATCGGACACCCTAAAAGGAATCCTGGCAAATATGCCACCTGTCAAAACCTGTCATTCATCCCCGACCGGAAACGGTTTCCATGTCGGCCGCTTCCTCATGGCTGCTTTTTGAATTTATACGACGATTATTCATAATAGACCATTAATGTTTATAATTGTGTGAATTATGGCGGCAAAATGGGCGGCAAATACCTTATAAACGGCTTGAAATCGTTACTTTACTATAATCTTTAATTATCGGAAGTACAGCGGACGGCAAAAAATGGAAAAACTTGCAAAGCTGGCCCGATGTTTTGCCGGGTGTGTCCACAATATTTCCATGTTAAAGCTGTTCAAAAAATGGTATAGCTGTTCAGATTGACAGGCAGGATAGGCATGATATAATAAACGTAGAAATTGAGATGTTTTTATGTCATAATGACACGAGCAACACGAAAGCCCCCGGAACGGCCATTCCGGGGGCTTTCTCTTTGTGGCGTTCAACGGGAACGCGCCGGGGCTAGTTGCTCATAATTTGAAAAAGGCAGTCTAACCACTTGCAAAGGTAGTAGGAAACTACACTTGCCATAACGGCCTTTAGAAAATTGAGAATGTTTTTAAGCATAATGAAACACCCCCTTACTAGCTCTGTATAGGGGCGAGCAACACCCATATTATAGCATAGGGGAAAACGGTACGCCATAAAAGCGGACAGGGAAGCGGCCGCCGTGTAGATCTATACCGTCATGGGGCCAGGGTTCACGTGATGGCCGGGCCGTGTTTCCTGGCAGCAGACAAAAAGAAAAACCCGGCTTATGGTGGCCGGGCCTTGATGAAGTACAGGGCATTTTCGACGATGACGACATTTGTTGTCTGCTCCTTTTTTGCTCCTTTTGGGGAATATGATGCTTATAATTGGCATGGTTAAGCGAATATGGTAAAATAAAAAGGATTTTATTTTTTTGAAGGGAAGCTTATGGATTTACACGTAATCTGTCAATTTTTAGGAAGAATCGCCTGGGCCCAGTCCGGCGTCATGACCCTGCCCCTGGTGATGGCCCTGGTCTTTGCCGAAGATAGCTGGCTGGCCTTTTTGGGCACGATGGGGACCTGTGCCCTGGCGGGCTGGGGATTTCTGCGTTACGGCCACGTGCGGACGAAGAAACTGACCATGCGCGAAGGCATCGCCATCACCGGCCTGGGCTGGCTCCTGGCGACCTTCCTGGGGATGCTGCCTTATTGCCTGGGCGGCTACCTGAACTATTTCGACGGCCTGTTCGAGAGCATCTCCGGCTTTACCGGGACCGGGGCGACGGTCATCCCCGATTTGGAGATCCTGCCGCAGAGCCTCCTTTTCTGGCGCAGCCTGACCCACTGGCTCGGCGGACTGGGTATCGTCGTCATCTTTATCGCCCTGCTGCCGGAAGCGGGCCAGTCGACGGTCTACATGTACAATGCCGAATCGACAGGGCCTACGCGGGAACGGGTCCTGCCCAGGCTCCATGACATGACCCAGGTCCTGTTTCGCATGTACATGGCCTTTACGGCGACGGCCTTCGTCATCTTCTTCCTCTGCGGCATGGACTTCCTCGGGGCTCTGAACCACGCCTTGTCGACGGTCTCGGCCGGCGGTTTTTCCACGTATAACGCCAGTGCGGCTCACTTCGAGAGCCCGGCCGTCGAAGCCTGGATGACCTTTTTCATGATCCTCACCGGCGGCAACTACGGCCTCTATTACCAAGCCTGGCAGAAAGGCGCGCACGTCCTCTGGCGCAATACGGAATTTAAGGCCTATTTGCTGATCATCGCTGTGGCGGCCGCCCTCATCGGTATCAATCTCATGGATGGCTTTGACGTATCGGCTGCTACGGCCTTGCGCTATTCGTCGTTCCAATCGGCTTCCATCGCGACGACGGGCTTCGTCTCGGCCGACTACGACCGCTGGCCATCCTTCTCCAAAGGCATCCTGCTCTTGCTCATGATCTCCGGCGGCTGTGCCGGATCAACAGCGGCAGGCCTCAAAGTCTCGCGCGTCGTCATTATGGTGCGCTACATCTGGCAGGCTGCCAAGGCCAAACTCCATCCGCGCCAGGTCGTCGCCCTGAACATGAACGGCCACCGCATCGGTGACGACACGGTCGTCCGCGTCGCCCAATTCTGCTTCCTCTACCTCATGTTCATCGCCCTCTGGGCCCTGCTGCTGACCTTCGACGGCATCGGTGCCTTCGACGCCATCGGCATCAGCGTCTCCACCATGGGCTGCATCGGACCGGCCTTCGGCATCACCGGCGCGACCTGTACCTATGCCGAACTCTCGGTCTTCTCCAAATCCATCCTCTGCCTGTCCATGCTCCTGGGACGACTGGAAATCTTCACCCTCCTGGTCATGCTGCGCAAGAGTTTCTGGAAATCCAAGAGCAGCTGGTAAATGAGAGAATGATTAAATTTTGCCAAATTCGATTAAAAGACGATTAAATTTTCCAAGAAGACCTGAAAAATGGGGCATACTATACATATATAATTATATGTATAGGAGTGATAAGCATGAAGAAAATGGTAGTCCTGGCTTTGGTCTTATTGGGGGTAGCCCTGTTCCAGTTTGCCCCTGTCTTTGAGTCCCTTGTTAGCGAGCCGCCGCCGGCTGTGGAAGAACCGCTGCCGGAAAAAGCCTTTGTCTATGTCACGGGGGCTGTCAAGAATCCCGGGCTCTACGCCTTGGAAACGGGAAAAACGGCCGGTGAAGCCGTAGAAGCAGCTGGCGGCATGATCGCCTATGCCGATACGAGAGCTGTCAATTTAGCGGACCGGGCTGACGACGGTGCCCATATCCACGTGCCCTATGATTTCCAGGGGATTCCCGAAAATCCGGCAGAAGCCGGCAAGGTATCTCTGAACCGGGCCGATGAAAAGGCCCTTACGGCGCTGCCTGGCATCGGACCGGCTATGGCGGCCAACATCATCGCTTATCGTCAGGAACATGGCTCTTTTGGCAGTATCGAAGAGCTGCAGAAAGTCAAAGGAATCGGCCCGGCGAAGTTTGCCAAGCTGAAAGACCAGGTGTGCTTATGATGGGACATAACATTAAACCTGAATGGGTCAGCTTGTCCCTGGTCCTGGCCTTGGCGACAGGGATGATCTTGGCCGATGCGTTCACTTTGCCCCTGATCCTTTGGCTTTTTATCTTTTGGCTGGCCCTGTCGGGAATCTTCTTTTTCCGGTCCCGAAGCCGTGTCGTCCTAGCCGTCTGTCTGTTTCTGGTTGCTTTGGTCTTGGGGGCGGGGCGTCTCCAGCTGGAAGCGAATCGTTATGAAGCCCTGCCGCATCAGGCTGTCGGGGCCAAGTTGACCGTAGAAGGGACGCTGCAAGAGCGGCGCAGTACTTATGCTACGGAGAAGGGCCTTGTCGGAAGGTATGTCATGCAAGTCCGGCGCTATGCCTATGCCGGAGAAGAGGACGTACAGCCGGGAAGTGGTTGTGCCTACGTGACTTTGCCTGAGCCGCAGGTCCTGGGCAGTACAGTCGTCGTCACGGGCGACAGCCGGCCTTTGACATATTATAAGAACGACGGCATGTATGATGCATTCCATCGCGACCGGGAAAAGGCGATTTGGCTGCGTTTATTTGCCGATGATGGGAAAAAGGTGTCCGTGACGGCTCCACCGGGTCGATGGGACTCTTTTTTGCAGGCCTTGCGCCAAGCACTGACCGGGCGGTATGAGGCTGTCCTCGGCGAATCCTATGCGCCTGTGCTTGCTAGTCTGCTCTTCGGCGGTCATTACGATGAATTGCCGCCAGGCCTGCTGGAATCGTTCAGCACGACCGGACTGATTCACATCCTCTCCGTGTCCGGGTCCCATGTGGCATTGTTGCTGGCTGTCATCCAGCTCATGGGCCGCGCCCTGGGATTGCGTCCGCGCGGTTTGTGCCTGGTTTCTGTGAGTTTTTTGTTCCTGTACGGAGCGCTTTCGGATTTTTCGTCGCCTGTCGTCCGGGCTTCTCTCATGGGTGCCGCTAGTGCCTTGAGCCTGACTGTGCGGCGCGAGTATTTGGCCGGTCATGCCCTGGCTTTGGCCATGGCGGCTATGCTGATTTACAGTCCCTATCTGGTCTTTGATTTGAGTTTTCGCCTTTCCTGCGGGGCCTCGGCCGGCATCATCCTCTTTCAGCGTCCTGTCAGTGCCTGGTTTTCGGCACTGCCTGATTTTTTGCGGGATTGCCTGACAGTCTGCGTGGCGGCGCAGATCTTAGTCGTGCCCCTCTTGTTTTCGGCTTTCTTTTCCTTTCCCGTCTATTCACTGGTTGCCAATATTCTGGTAGCCCCGGCCTTGGACCTGGTCATGGTCCTGGGGCTGTTGGCATCGGTCCTGTCCCTCTTGTGGGGCGTCGGTGCCGATATGGTGTTGTGGCTCATCAAGCCCTTGCTGGCTCTGGCTTTGAAGGGCAACGCCTTCATCGCAGCCCTGCCGGGGAGCCGCTTCTGGGGCGGGCAGCCGTCGGTCTTGGCTGTGCTGGCCTGGTATCTGGTCGTAGCTTTTGGCTTTTGTCCGGCTTTTCGCAGGCGCATCGGTCCCGGGCTGGCTCTTTGTCTGGCAGCGGCATGGTTCCTGCGGCCGTCTGGGCCCGAAGTCTTAGTCCTCGATGCCGGACGGGACCAGGTGACTGCTGTCATTTATGAAGATAAATCGGCCGATATATGGTATAATAAATCCAGATTTGCCAATCCCGACCAGGCAGCTGTCGTCGTGACGCCGGCTTTGCGGGCTCAGGGTGTCTTTCGTCTTCGCCAATGTCGTGTCGATGGCGACGGGGCAGGCTATACGCTAGCCTTGCTGCGGCGCCATTTTGATTTCCTGCCGGAGCAAGGGGCAGAGGACGTGCCTTTTCGCTGTCTGCCGTCAGCGTCGTCGGCTTTTCCCGACGGGCCGTTGTGTCTGGAATTTCGGTCCCTGGCGGGCTGGAATGGCCGGGATTTCCCCGTATCGGCCATGGCGACCATTGTCTATGCTTCGCGCCGCGGCGATGAGGCCTTGACGGAATGGGGCGAAACGGCGGCATTTCATGGAAGGCCCTGTTATACTCCGGGCCGGGACGGTCAGATCCGGCTGTATCGCTGGCGGGGACAGTGGCAGGTAGCTACTTTTGATGAGGAACAATCATGGAATATAAGAAACATATAATGATTATTTATGGGACAGAACCTTATGTCATGGAAGACGGGCGCCGGCGTTTCCTGGCGGCTGCTAATAAGCGGGCCGGCGGCGAGGCCGAGGTCCAGTCTTTCCAGAAGGATGCGGTAGCGGCGACAGTCGTCGAATCCTTCCAGGGGGCGAGTCTCTTTAGCAGTGGGACAGTCACGATTTGGTATGACTGTCCCTTTCTGCCGCTCAAGCGCGGCGGCCGGTCGCGGAGTAAGCTCACCAAGGAAGAGCAGTGGTTCCTGGACGAAGCCCGGCGGCTCAGTGACGAAAACAGCCTTTTGTTTTATACTAAGGGCAAGATGGATACGGGCAGTGCTTTTTTCAAGGCCTTGAAGCCCATGGCCGATGTCGTAGCTGCTGAAGCGGTGACGGAAAAGACGGTCATGCCCTATGTGACGGACTACCTAAAAGGGAAGGGCAAGCGCCTGACCAGCCGGGCGGTAGCCTATTTGCGGGCTCTGTTCCAGACTTGGGGTGATATTTCCCTGCTCTATGTCTTTTCGGAGCTGGAGAAATTGTGTATTACCGTGCCCGATAGCCGGCAGACTGTTGATGTGCCCGATTTGCAGGACCTCTTTGCCGGGACGATGGAAAAGAATTTGTTCACTTTTATGGATGAATTTTTGCGGCGCAATGGGGACAAGACCCTGCCTTTTTTGGAAGGCCTTTTCAGCCGGCAAGATGCGTTTTTGAAGAATACCGGCTATATGTTGTCGCGCCTGCGCCTGCTCCTGGCCTATAAGGAGTTGCGCCGGGCCCACGCCGGCCAGCACCAGTGTGAACAGATTTTGCAGACCATCAATAAGGGCCGCAGTGTAAAATATGTCTTATACCACTTGCAAAAAGTGGCATCTTATTGGAAAATAGAAGAGTTGGAAAGTTGTATTTGCCAAATTTTTACGCTCCAGCTCCATATCCGCCGCGGTATGGCATCGCCCGAGGATATAGGCCCTCTCATTTGCCTGTATTGCAGGTAGGGACGGCCCCTATGAAGCGGCATTTTAATGCCGCGTGAGCTATAAAATGAATATAATGAGTAAAGGCAGGTTAGAATGTGACTGACGAAGAACGAGCACGGAAAGAACGGATGAAGGAATATCGCCGGCGGTACCGGGAAAAGCACGGGCTGCCTCCGGAAAAGGAAAGGCCGTCCTGGAAGAAGCGGGCGGCTGTGATTGTCGCTTTGTGTGTGATTGGGTTCGGCGGCTTTTTTGCGGCCCAGAGCAAGGCGGAACAGATGGTGACCCTCAACGGCCAATCCATTGCCGATATGACGCCCGATGATATTACCAATTATCTGGATCTCCATGAGAAGGATGTAGAAGATAAGAAGCTGCGCCTGGCGACGGACGGTGTCGATGTGACGCTGGATCTCGATGAACTGGGGGCTAAATTGGACCGGGCCTATATCGACGATGAATTGCATCTCGTCGGCCGCCGGGGCCTGCCCTGGCAGCGCGTGGCCGATGTGGTGACGACGCTCCGCCATGGCAAGGATGTGCCTTTGGCCATTGCCGTCGACGACGATAAATTGGATAAGGTCTTGTCCGATGTCCACGACAAGTACGATAAGGACCCGCAGAATGCCTATGCCTATGTCAAGGATGACCAGAAGACTGTTGCCATCGAAGACGCCAAGGACCGCATCGTCATCAATACGGGTAAGCTGAAGGACGCCGTGACCGATGAACTGCATACGGGCAAGACGGATACCCTGGACGTTCCCGTAGACAGCCGGGAAGGGGCGGACATCAAGGCCGATGACCTCAAGGATATCGACACGGTCTTGTCGTACTATACGACGCATTTTGACGATACCAATCCCGACCGCAACGTCAACATCCGCCTGGCCCAGCAGCGCCTGAACCACGCCGTCGTCATGGCTCAGAAGGATTTCTCTTTCAATAAGTATGTCGGCACGCGGACGGCGGACAAGGGCTATAAGCCGGCGCCGTCGTATTTCGAGAATAAATTGGAACAGTCCACCGGCGGCGGTGTCTGCCAGGTCAGCACGACTTTGTTCAATGCCGCACTGCGGGCCGGTCTGTTCATTGCCAGCCGGGAACCGCATTTCGCTCCGGCCGCGTATGTGCCCGTCGGCATGGATGCGACCGTCGCCGATGACGGCCTGGACTTCTCCTTTACCAATCCCTTCCAGCACCCGGTCTGTGTCTATACGGTGGCCGGCAAGAATACGGTGACGACGTACATCCTGGGCAATCACGCCGATACGTGCAGTGTGTCCTTTGAAACGACGCATCTCCAGAACCTGCCCCATAAGGTCATCAAGAAGCACGATGACAGTGTGACCGAAGATAAGCGCAAGCAGGAAGGCTATGACGGCCACGACGTGACTATCCGCCGGACCGTGGCTTACAGCGACGGCGACCGCCATGTCGATACCATCGAGTCACATTACGACCCGAATGATGAAATTATTCTCACGCCCGGCGACGATAGCGAAGAAGTCGTCAGCACGGCCGACCTGGAACCGCAGGACCCGCTTCTCAATGCGCCCCACGACATGATGGACTTCAATGTCCCGGCGGCCGATACAGCCGATACGGCCGATGAGGAATAACTCATCGGTTAATGTAGGGGCCGTCCTTCGTAGGGGCCGTCCTGCTAAGGCGGCCCGCAGACCGCTTCGTAGGGGTCGTCCCAAAGGGCGGCCCGCCTGAATCCCCTATTCATAGAGAAAGGAAAATATATGAAAGTCTGGCATATTGTTCCTAAAAATGATATTTTGATTCCCGTCGATGGCGGGCGTTCCGTGACCATCGCTTCGATTGCGGCGGATCTGGCCGGCCATGCCTGGCATGTCAAGACCGAGTCGCCTTATGCTATCGGCGACATGGACCTGCTCCGCGACCGGGTCTGCCGCAAATTGGGCCTGGATGGGACGGTATCTGTCGAACACCGCGTGACGTCTGTTTTCCACGGCGGCGACATGTCCCTGGCCGTACCCGACAACGACCCGCTGCGTCAGGTCGCCGATATTTCCACTGACGATATGGAAGGCTACGGGATTCCCCACGAAGACTGCTATGATGCCATTTACGACGTCGACGATGAATTGTACGACGATGCCGAGTACAAGAAGGCCTGCCAGTCGGCGTCCCAGAGCGGCGACAGCAGCGCCAAGAAGGGCAGCAAGGGCAGCGGTACCAAGACCGGCAGTGACAGCCGGGTCTGGATGGGCCGGGCCTTTGGCGGCGATGCCGTCCCCATCAACGACGTCCTCGGCGAGGAACAGAACGACGTCATCCTCAAGGGCAAGGTCGTCAAGGTCGAGTTCCGCGAGCTCAAGTCGAAGCGTACCCTCCTGACCTTCCAGATGGCCGACAGCACCAACGGCATTTCGGCCAAGAAGTTCCTCGACGTCAGCAATCAGGGCGGTGGCGGCAAGTACCGCCGCAAGAATACGCTGACGCCGGAAGAATACGACAACCTGGTCAAGAAGCTCAAACCCGGCGTCTATGTCCGGGTCCACGGCAATATCCAGTATGATAATTACCAGAACGACTACGTCCTCATGGCCTACGACATGATGGAAGCCGACGGCGGCACGGTGGAACGGGAAGACCACAATCCGACGCCGCGCGTCGAACTCCACCTGCATACGGTCATGAGCGACATGGACGCCCTGATCACGGTCAAGCAGCTCATCAAGACTATCAAGAAGTGGGGCCATCCGGCCGTCGCCGTCACCGACCACGGCGTCGTCCAGTCGTTCCCGCTGCTCCAGGAAATTTCGACGGATAAGACCAACAACGTCAAGGTCATTTACGGCATGGAAGGCTATCTCTTTGACGATAAGATCGACCAGTCGTACCACATCATCATCCTGGCCAAGAACCAGATCGGCATCCGCAATCTCTATAAACTGGTCAGCATTTCCCATCTGAAATATATCTACCGCGGCCGGCCGCGCATCCCCCGGGCGGTCCTGTCGGAATACCGCGAAGGCCTCATCCTGGGTTCGGCTTGTGAAGCCGGCGAACTGGTGCGGTCCATGGTCCAGAAGAAGCTGCCTTATGAAGAGCTGAAGAAAATCGCGTCGTTCTACGATTATCTGGAAATCCAGCCCCTCACCAACAACGGCTTCCTCGTCCGCGAAGGCTTCGTCGCCGATGAAGAAGGCCTGCGCGACATCAACCGGACTATCCTCAAGCTCGGCGATGATTTGGGGAAATTGACTGTCGCCACGTGTGATGCTCATTTCATGAACCCGGAAGACAAGATTTACCGGGAAATCCTCATGACCGGCAAGGGCTTCAAGGATGCCGAATTTCAGCCGGACCTGTACCTGCGCACGACAGACGAGATGCTGGCGGAATTTGCCTATCTCGGCGAAGAACGGGCGCGGGAAGTGGTCATTACCAACCCCAATAAGATCAACGATATGATTGCCGACTGCCGGCCGGTACCGAAGGAAACGCTCTATTTCCCGCAGATCGCCGGTTCGTCGGAAGCGCTGAAGAACATGTGCTACCAGAAGGCCCACGAAATTTACGGCGACCCGCTGCCGAAGATCGTCGAAGACCGGCTGGAAGAAGAATTTACGTCCATCCTGGGCCACGGCTTCGGCGTCCTCTATTACATCGCCCACAAGCTGGTCAAGCACTCCAACGATGACGGCTATCTCGTCGGCTCCCGTGGGTCTGTCGGCTCGTCCTTCGTGGCGACCATGTCGGACATTACCGAAGTCAACCCCTTGCCGCCTCATTATGTCTGCCCCAAGTGCCAGTGGAGTGAGTTCTTCACCCACGGCGAAGTGGGCGGCGGTTTCGACCTGCCGGACAAGGTCTGCCCCCATTGCGGCACGCCGCTCCACAAGAACGGCCACAACATCCCGTTCGCTATTTTCCTGGGCTTCGACGGCGACAAGGTTCCTGATATCGACCTCAATTTCTCGGGCGAATACCATCCGAAAGCCCATAAATATACGGAAGAACTGTTCGGCAAGGACAACGTCTTCCGCGCCGGGACCATCGGCGCCGTCAAGGATAAGACGGCTTATGGCTACGTCATGAAGTGGGCCGAAGCCAAGGGCATCAAGGTCAATGACGCTTACGTCAACAGCCTCGTTGCCGGCTGCACGGGCATCAAGAATACGACAGGCCAGCATCCGGGCGGCGTCATGGTCATTCCCCGCGATATGGACGTCCATCATTTCACGCCCGTCCAGTACCCGGCCAACAAGAAGGACAGCGGCATCATTACGACTCATTTCGATTACCATTCCATCGAAGGCCGTCTGGTCAAGCTCGACATCCTTGGCCATGATGATCCGACGGTCATCCGCATGCTCGAAGATATGACCGGCATCAAGGCGACGACCATCCCCTTTGATGACCCGGCCACATTGAGCCTGTTCAGTTCGACGAAGGCCCTGGGTGTGACACCGGAAGAACTGGGTTCAAAAGTCGGCAGCTTGGGCATCCCGGAATTCGGCACATCCTTCGTCCGCCAGATGCTCGTCGACACCAAGCCCAAGACCTTTTCCGAACTGGTCCGTATTTCCGGTTTTTCCCATGGTACCGACGTGTGGCTGAATAATGCCCAGGATTTGATTACGTCGGGGACGGTCCCCTTGAAGGAAGCCGTCTCGACGCGTGACGACATTATGAACTATCTCATCCAGCACGGCATCAAGCCCAAGACGAGTTTCAAGGTCATGGAAAATGTCCGTAAGGGCAAAGGCATCGACAAACTCAATAAATTGGGCCAGAAGACGACGGACTACGAAGGGGAGCTGAAAGCCGGCCATATCCCGCAGTGGTTCATCGATTCGTGCCACAAGATCGGCTACCTCTTCCCGAGAGCCCACGCCGTGGCCTACGTCATGATGGCTTTCCGCATCGCCTGGTACAAGATCAACCAGCCCCTGGCTTACTACTGCGCTTTCTTCACGATCCGCGCCAAGGCTTTCAAGCTGTCGGCTATGATTCACGGCCTGGAAGGGCAGGAACGGGCTATGAAGGAAATCGCCGCCAAGGGCAAGAGCGCATCGAAGATCGAGCAGGACCTCTATTCGGCGCTGGAACTGGCCAAGGAAATGAGCCTGCGCGGCTTTTCCTTCATGAACGTCGATATCAACCGCTCGGCGGCGACGAAGTTCACCATCTGCGACGGCAAGATCCTGCCGCCCTTTACGGCCATCGACGGCCTGGGCGCCAACGTAGCCGAACAGATCGTAGCCGCACGCAAAGAGGCGCCGTTCAGCTCCAAGGCCGACCTCAAGATGCGCGGCAAAGTGTCCCAGTCCCTGGTCGACGTCATGAGCCAGGAAGGCTGCCTGGGCGATCTTCCCGAAGATGAACAGATCGACCTCTTTGCCATGTAGGCGCCTGCAGCGCCGCAGTTAGCCGCAGGCGGCTGTAGGGGCTCGCATGTGGCGAGCCCGCGCGAATCCTGTAGACATCCCGGTGGGTATTTGGATGATTTGGGATGAATGATAGAGACGCCCTCGACAGATTCCTGGTCATGCCGTATAATATTTTTAGTGTTTAACGAACTAAAGGAAATGGTCATAGAAAGAGGGATTGTCATGGCAGTGAATGAAAAATTGCGAGATCATTTGCACGATCAGCTGTTTCGTGCTATTTTGGAATTGAAAAGTGTCGACGAATGTTATGAATTTTTTGAAGACCTTTGTACCATTCAGGAAATGAAGGCCATTTCGGCCCGCCTGGAAGTGGCCCGCATGCTCAAGGCCGGCGATATCTATGAAGACATCGTCCGGAAGACCGGTGCCAGTACGGCGACGATCAGCCGCATCAAGCGCTGCCTGGTCTACGGCAGCGGCGGCTATGAGAAAATCCTCACGCGCATGGCCGAAAAGGACCCGGATTTCCTGAAGTTATCCAAGTAGGAGGGTAGCCGCTTTTATGAAGGCTAAGATTGATGTCACTATTTTCCATAATGGTGATATGGATATATTGCATGCTTCCATTTATGAAGAGTTGTGGAAGGATTATTGTACATTTAAGAAACGGGCTGCTATGCAGCAGGAGAAGGGGACCAAGAAAGGGACGTTCCTGGCCCGGCGCTATTACCGGGCGGCGCTCCTTTCCTTGTTCGCTTTCTTCGAAGGCGTCTTGAACAACTGGATCAAGACGATCATCCAGGAACGGCAGGAATTTGCCGGCGTCGAACGGCAGGATACGCTCAAGAAATGCGACGCTATGGTGGAATACTGCTTTTTCTGTTCCTACACCAAGCGGCCCGGTACGTTTTGTTCGCTCTACGGCTACATCAACCGCTATGAACAGCACGACCTGGCCCTCATCGAGCACATCGACGGCCAGACCCTGGGGCGGATCGAGACGGCCATGGAAGAGTTCTTCTGTTATGTCGAAGCCATGACCGCCCTGCGCCGTTTTCCCAAGCCGAATGAATCGACGACGGGCCTCGTGAGCCGCCTTGGCGGGATGGTAAAGGACTGCCGCGGGTGAACGGAAAGGATGTGTTACCCATGAGTGACAAGTATTATCTCGGTTTCGACGCCGGCACGCAGAGCGTCAAAGTCGCCGTCTATGACGAGGACCAGCACTGCCTGGCCATGGACACGGCCAAGACGCATCTGGCCTATCCCCATCCGGGCTGGGTCCAGATGGACGTCGATGAATATTACCGCCTCATCAAGCAGTGCATGGCTTCGTGCAGCCGCCAGATGGAGGAAAAGGGCTGGGACGTAAAGAAGGTCCGGGCCATTATGGGCGACGGGATCATCTGCGGCATCGCCGGCATCGACGCCGACGGCAACGCCATCACGCCGTATGTCAATTACCTCGACAGCCGCACGGCCGACGACGTGGAAGCCCTGAAGGCGAAGAAACTCGCTATCTGGGGGAAAGAAACAGGCAATGCCGAACCGAACATCATGTTCCCGGCCATGTTCGCCCGCTGGTTCATGAAGAACATCCCGGCCTGGCAGGAAAAGGGCGTCAAGTTCGTCCACAACTGCCCGTATGTCCTCATGCACCTGGCCGGCCTCAAAGGGGAAGACGCTTTCATCGACTGGGGGGCTATGTCCGGCTGGGGCCTGGGCTACGACGTAGTCCAGAAGAAATGGTCGCCGGAGCAGCTGGAAATCCTGGGCATCCCGGAAACGTATATGCCCCGCATTGTCAAGCCCTGGGACATCATCGGCACGCTCTGTGAAGAAGATGCCATGGAAACGGGCTTCCCCGCAGGCATCCCCATCTGCGCCGGCGCCGGCGATACGATGGAATCCATGATGGGCAGCGGCATCCTGGAAGCGGGCCGCGCTGTCGACGTCGCCGGAACGTGTGCCATGTTCTGCGCCGCTACCGACGGCATCATCCCGGAACTGTCCGTACCGGGGAGCAACCTCATTTTCAACTCCGGCACCCTGCCGGGGACGTATTTCTACTGGGGCATGGTCCGCACGGGCGGCCTGGCCCTGCGCTGGTTCAAGGACAGCATCGCCCGCGAAGAAGGCGATGATTACTACGGGACCCTGGACGAACTGGCCAAGCGCCATCAGCCCGGCTGCGACGGCGCCATGTTCATTCCCTACCTGACCGGCGGCAATGGGGACTATCCCAACGTCCGCGGGACCTTCACGGGCCTGACCCTCGATTCCGACCAGGGCGCTATGTGGCGCTGCGTCCTCGAAGGCATCGGCTACGACTACATGGAAATCACCGACCGCTACCGCAAGGCCGGCATCGACCTGACCCAGCTGACCATCACCGAAGGCGGCAGCCGCGACGAACTGTGGAACCAGATCAAGGCCGACATGCTGGATACGAAAGTCGTGACCCTGAAAGTCTCCGGCGGTGCCGTCCCGACCAACTGCATCGTCGCCGCCTACGCCGCAGGCGACATTCCGGATCTCAAACAGGCCCTCCAGCGCCAGCTGGAAGTCAAGGCCACCTACGTCCCGGACGAAAACAATACCGCCACCTACCGCAAGGCCTACGAAAAACGCGAAGGCCTGCTCAAGGCCCTGAACGGCGCGTTGTAATCCATTTTCGCAGGCTGCAGTTCGCAGGCCGCTTCGGACTCAGATGCGGCGGCCCGCCGCGACAGACTCAAAATGAAAACGACGCTTCGGGATACCCTCAGCGCGTAGCGGGCCGCCCTCTGGGACGGCCCCTACGGATGCCGTTGCACGGCAGGTTCGTGGCTCGTAGCTCGTGGCTCGTGGTTCGTAGGGGCCGTTGCACGGCAGAGCCTCAAAGGGACAAGATCGCCTTGGATGACCCTCGACTCGTAAAAATGGTCCCGATTGGGGGCTTTTCGTAGGGGCCGTCCTGATAAGGCGGCCCGCCTGAATCCCGTGAACAACGCTATCCGAAGGGCGGCGCCCGGCTCTCCTCATAGGAGAGCTGTCAGTGAAGCTGACTGAGAGGTTGCTCTTAACTTCAAACTTCAAACTCAAAAAGGGCTTGTCGCACGACGACAAGCCCTTTAAAGTTGTTAGTGGCTAGCAGTTAGTTGTTAGCGGATGGCTTTAAATTTGAAGGTTTTCTCTGCAAACCGCCCTTTGGGACGGCCCCTGCGGAGCGACATCTTTGATGTCGCGGTGGCCTGTGATTCCCAGAGGGAATCGACATCCATGCACTTTGTGAAAAATAGAAGTATCTCCTATGATGTAAGTTCATAACGTCACATACACCTATGAGGCAATTGTATTGAATAATGCGGAGAAGTAATTTGACTTCTTGATTATTGCATAAAATGCATGCTATAAATGTGAAAAAATGAAAAAAGTGCCGTTTTTTAGTGGATTTTTTTGGGAAGTGTGGTATACTATCAGTGTAAGCAGTGAATCTTATTTAGAACGTGCGTGATTTTTTTTAGAGAAATCTAGTGAAAAAAATCACGCGACGAAGGAGGAGTTAAACATGAGTAAAGTAATGGTTATTGGTGCAGGTACAATGGGTTCGGGCATTGCCCAGGTTTTCGCTACGCACGGCTGGGACGTCGTCTTGAACGATATTAAAGACGAATTCATCGCTGGCGGCAAAGCTAAAATCGAAAAACAGTTGACCAAACAGGTCTCCAAAGGCAAAATGACCCAGGAAGACAAAGACGCAACCATGGCTCGCGTTTCTGGCTTCGTAACCCGTACGGCTGATAACATGAAAGACATCGACCTCGTCGTTGAAGCAGCTATCGAAGACTTGAAGATCAAATCGGCTATCTTTAAAGAACTCGACGAACTCTGCCCGGAACACACGATCCTCGCATCCAACACTTCGTCCCTGGCTATCACCCAGATCGGCGCAGCTACGAAACGCCCGGACAAAGTCATCGGCATGCACTTCTTCAACCCGGCTCCTGTCATGAAATTGATCGAAGTCATCAACGGCATCGCTACTTCCGAAGAAACATATGAAAAGATCGACAAACTCTCGAAAGACCTCGGCAAAACACCGGTCAAAGTCAACGACTTCCCGGGCTTCGCTGGCAACCGTATCGTCATCCCGATGCTGAACGAAGCTATCCAGGCTTTGATGGAAGGCGTTGCTTCCAAAGAAGATATCGATAACGTCTGCAAACTCGGCTTCAACCATCCGATGGGACCTCTGGCTCTGTGCGACCTTATCGGTAACGACGTTGTTCTCCACGTCATGGAAGTCCTCTACGAAGGCTTCGGCGATCCGAAATATCGTCCTTGCGCATTGCTCAAGAAATATGTCCAGGCAGGTTACCTCGGCCGTAAGACTGGCAAAGGCTTCTACGATTACACGAAATAAGTTAGCAATCTGCTAATCGAATACGGGGCGTGACTTTCACACCCCGTATTATTTTTAGAATCTCATACGCGTATCGGCAGTACGTCTGTCCCAGCCGACAGGGGCGGTCTGGAAGCTGGGTCCCCATAGGGGAGGGGCGTCCTGTTATACATATTATTACTATACTATTATATGTTTTAGGAGGTTTTTCTCATGGATTACCAGAACATTCTTTTTGCTGTAGAAGACGGTATTGCAACGATTACGATCAATCGCCCGAAGGCTCTGAACGCTTTGAACCAGGCTACGGTCAGCGAATTGAAAGACGTCGTTGAAAAGATTGCAGCTGATAAAGCTATCAAAGTCGTCATCATCACCGGCGCAGGCGCTAAATCCTTCGTCGCTGGCGCTGACATCAAAGAAATGGCTTCCAAGAACGCTGCTGAAGGCCGCGAATGGGGCCAGTTCGGTCAGAACGTCTTCACGGAAATCGAAAACCTGCCGCAGCCTGTCATCGCAGCTATCAACGGCTTCGCTCTCGGCGGCGGCTGCGAACTCTCCTGCGCTTGCGATATCCGCTATGCAGCTGAAAACGCTAAATTCGGCCAGCCGGAAGTCGGCTTGGGCATCACTCCGGGCTTTGGCGGCACGCAGCGCCTGACCCGTGTCGTAGGCCGCGGCCACGCTAAAGAACTCATCTACACGGGCGGCATGATCGACGCTGAAAAAGCAAAAGCTATCGGCTTGGTCAACGAAGTCTTCCCGCAGGAAGAACTGATGCCGGCTGCTGTTAAATTGGCTAAGAAGATCGCTAAGAACGCTCCTATTGCAGTACAGCTCTCCAAAGCTGCCATCAACCGCGGCATCAACTGCGACGTCGTAACCGGTATCGCTTATGAAGCTGAAGTCTTCGGCCTCTGCTTCTCCACGGCTGACCAGAAGGAAGGCATGGCTGCTTTCTGCGAAAAACGCAAAGCAACGTTTGAAGGTAAATAATTCCATTGTTTGACTCCTAATAGAGAAAGGGCCTGTCGCTGTGCGGCAGGTCCTTTTCCTTTGTCCGTGACTAGGAGAACCACGAGCCACGAGTCTCCATCAAATTGTGTCACAACGGCCACAAGAAGGCTAACCAGGCGTGGTATAATGAATTGCAAAAAAATTCAATTCGAGGTGACCTCTTCATGAAAGGTAAACATATTCCCGCGCTGGCTGTATTGTGCTGTGCCCTCAGCCTGACGGCCCCTGTCTGGGCGGCACCGGCAGTTGAAGGCTTGAGTCAATCCGCTGTGACGGCGACGACAGCCGTGCCAGCAGCGCAGCCTTCTATTCGCGATGTGACAGCTTTGAGCACGGTCTATGGCGATGGCGAAAGCGTCTCGGCTGTGGTCCTCCATTATCCCAAGCCGATAGATGCCAGCCGCCTGAAGACGTCGGACTTCACCGTCGCCGGCAAGACCATTGACAAGGTCTACACCAACGATGTATCGGAAACGGCGCAGACCGGGAAAACAGGGGATTACGTCATTGTCAGCCTGGTTCACCCGGCTACGCCGTTGCCGACGGCATCTTCCCAGAACAAGCCCAAAGCGGACCAAGGCGATAAGAGTAAAGAAGGGGCTAATGCCCTGAACGGCGGCGATGCGCCTATGTATTCGGACCGTAAGGCGCCGGATCTGAGCGTCTCCGTCAGCCAGACCGGGACGGTCTATGCCACAGACGGCACGGCATACGGCCCGACGACGGCTGCGCTGACAGCGGATAAGACAGTCGATGCCGTCAAGGATGCTTTTCAGACTTATCTATATAAGGACCCGTCTACGGGCTATGAAATGCCCTATAATCTGTACTTGCCGAAAGGTTACGACGCTGACAAGACCAAAACTTATCCTATGGTCGTCTTTATTGCCGATGCCAGTGCCAATATCAATGACCCTAAGGCGGTCCTTTATCAGGGCAACGGGGCTATCGTCTGGGCGACGCCGGAAGAACAGGCTAAGCATCCGGCCATCGTCTTGGCACCGCAGTATACGGAAGACCTTATCCGCTCAATCGGCATGATGACGACGGATACGCACCAGTGGACGAAAGGACTGACGCTGGTGACGGACCTCATCCTCGATGTATCCCATAAGTACCGTGTCGACAAGGACCGCATCTACGGGACCGGCCAGTCCCAGGGCGGCATGGCCAACATTGCCATTAGCGACGCGTATCCGGACCTCTTTGCCGGTCAGTATCTCGTCGCCTGCCAGTGGGATACGCAGGAAATGGAAAAACTGAAGGACAAGAATCTTTGGATTACGGTCTGCCAAGGCGATACGAAAGCCTTCCCCGGCATGAATGAAGCGACGGCCTTGTGGGAAAAGGATGGCGCTGTCGTCGCCCGCAGCCGCATGTGGGACAGTACTGGTGGGACGCCTGTCTTTGAACAGATGATGCGGGTCATGGAAGACCAGCAGGCACCGATTAACTATACGGTCTTCCAAGGTGGCAGCCATATGTACACGTGGTCCTTTGCCTACAATATCGAAGGCATCCGGGATTGGCTCTTTGCTCAGACAAAAGCCAAAGATGTCCTGAAACAGACGGCTCCGGCCCAGGGGGCAGCCCAGCAGGGCGAAAAGGGCCATGGTCCTAAGGGGAACCCGGCCGGACGAGCCCTGCTCAATACGGGCATTGCCTACTTGTACGGTCAGGATGGCGCGACAGACTACGATGTCGCCCGCCAATGTTTCCAGAAAGCCTGGGCCGACGGCAATATGAAAGCCGGCCGTTACTTAGGCCTCATGGCGGTCCATGGCTGGGGCGTCAAGCAGAGCGATGCCCAGGCGTCTCAATGGTATGCTAAAGCGCAGGAACAAGGCGATATTACCAGCATGTATCTCCTGGGCCAGTGCTACGAACAGGGGAAAGGCGTCAAACAGGATTATGCCAAAGCTAAGAGCCTCTATGAAAAGGCGGCACAGCGGACCGATCACGTCGGCGCGCCGGCCATGGTCTACTTAGGCGATATGTACGCCAAAGGCCTGGGTGTAGCTGCCGATACGGCCAAGGCCAAAGCGTGGTATCAAAAAGCCGCTGCCACAGGCAATCTCGACGCCATCGAAGCGCTGAAAGCGATGGGTTAATCCTTTTTTATTCCATACGACAAAAAAAATCGACGTAAAAAGGCGCTGTCTTTATGGGACAGCGTCTTTTTTTGCAATTAATTTGACTTTTTGACTTATATTCTCTTGACAAAACATATTCTCCATGCTATCTTATATATAGTCTTAGAGGTCAAATAGTCAGACTGCTAAGAATAGTCAAATGAGCAGAAGGTGAGTACGATGGATTTGGATGCACGAAAACAAAAAATACTGCAGGCCATTATTCAGGATTACATCTCCTCTGCCGAACCTGTCGGGTCGAGAACGATTGCCCGCAAGTATGACTTAGGCGTCAGCGCCGCGACGATTCGCAACGAAATGTTCGATTTGGAAATGATGGGCTACCTGGAACAGCCTCACACGTCGTCTGGCCGCATCCCGTCGCTGAAGGGATACCGCTTTTACGTCGACTGCCTGCTCAAGCCGACGAAGATCACGGACGCAGAAAAGCAATTCGTCCGGGCCTGGTTCCAGGATAAAGTGAGCAGCGTCGACCAGATCTTTCAGTCGACGGCCAAGTTACTGGCCAGGATCACCCACAACGTCACCCTGGTCATGGCGTCACAGCGGCTCAATTCCAAGCTGAAGTACATCCGCTTCTTACCGCTTGATGACCGCCGGGCCATCATGATCGTCGTCACCGATACGGGGCAGGTAGAGAACTGCCTTTACCCCAGACCGGCCGGTGCCAGCCTGGACGATTTGAACATCATCGCCCAGCGGCTGACCAATTACCTGGCCGGCATGGCCATAGACCATATCGATGAAAAGGCCATCGAAGCCTTTCACGAGACCATCGTCGATGACGTCGAATTATACCGCCTGGCATTCCGGTCCATGGGACGGGCCTTCCACAAGGGACAGCAGTTCTATAAAGGCGGGACCATGGAACTTCTGAATAAACCGGAATTCAAAGATGTCGACAAGGCCAAGAGCCTCTTTACCATGCTGGAAGAACAGGATGTTGTCGCCAATCTCCTTCACGACGAAGGAGAAGGCGAGGCCGTTACGGTCCGCATCGGCGAAGAAGCGAAGTTATCGCCTATCAATGATTGCAGTATCATTGAAGCGACCTTTACCGACCATGATGTAGTCCTCGGCAAGCTGGCCGTCTTGGGACCAGCCCGTATGGAGTATGCTAAGATTATCGGTCTCTTGGATTTCATGAAACAGCATGTGACACATATGCTGGCGCATTACCACGACGATAAGTAGGGAGGGGTACACAGACATGAGTAATAAAGAAAATAAAGAAGAAAAAGACACAGTGTTGAAAGACGACGCAGAAAAAGTCGTCGAAGACGCTGCCAAAGAAAAGGCAGACGAAGCCAAGGAAGCTGCGGCAGATGAAAGTGCCGATCAAAAGGCACCGGATGCCAAAGACGAAGCTGCCAGCGCAGACGCCGAAAAGGCCGCCAAGCTCCAGCAGCAGTTCGTCCGGCTCCAGGCAGATTTTGCCAACTATAAAAAGCGCACAGCTGCTGAAAAGCTCCAGATTTCAGAAGTCGTCAAGATGGACGTCATCAGTAGCATCCTGCCGGTCATCGATAATTTCGAACGGGCCTTGCAGGTCCCGCAGGACCAGGTGGCAGATGATGTGAAATCCTTCATCGACGGCTATGAAATGATTTATAAACAGCTCCTGGGCGTCCTGGAAAAGGAAGGGGTCACCAAGATCGATGCCGTCGGCAAACCTTTCGACCCCAATTATCATCAGGCCGTCATGCGCGTGCCCAGTGACGAATACGATGACGACGTCGTCGTAGAAGTCCTCCAGGAAGGTTATCTCCTGGGCGACAAGACACTGCGTCCGGCCATGGTAAAAGTTGCATTCAACGGTTAACCATCGTTTGAAATAAGATTGGAGGAATCTTTTATGAGTAAAGTTATTGGTATTGACTTAGGTACAACAAACTCCGTAGTAGCTGTTATGGAAGGCGGCGAACCTACGGTCATCACGAATACGGAAGGCTCTCGCCTCACACCGTCTGTCGTAGGCTTCTCCAAGACGGGCGAACGCCTCGTCGGCCAGCTGGCAAAACGCCAGGCCGTATCCAACCCGGAAAACACCATTTCGTCCATTAAACGCCACATGGGTGAAAGCTACACCGTAGACATCCAGGGCAAGAAATATACACCGCAGGAAATCTCCGCGATGATCCTTCAGAAATTGAAGGAAGATGCTGAAAGCTACCTCGGCGAAAAAGTCACCCAGGCTGTCATCACCGTTCCGGCATACTTCAACGACGGCCAGCGCCAGGCTACCAAAGATGCTGGCAAGATCGCCGGCCTCGACGTTCTCCGTATCGTCAACGAACCGACGGCAGCTGCCCTCGCTTACGGCCTTGATAAAGGCGGCGACGGCAAGATCCTCGTCTTCGACCTCGGCGGCGGCACTTTCGATGTTTCCATCCTCGAACTCGGCGATGGCGTCTTTGAAGTAAAGGCTACCAACGGCAACACCCACCTCGGCGGCGATGACTTCGATAACAAAGTCATGGAATGGATGATCAGCGAATTTAAGAAAGAAACGGGCATCGACCTCTCGCAGGATAAGATGGCTGAACAGCGCCTCAAAGAAGCTGCTGAAAAAGCCAAGATCGAATTGTCCACGGTCCTCTCGACCAACATCAACCTGCCGTTCATTACGGCCGATGCTACGGGCCCGAAACACCTCGATTTGACCTTGACCCGTGCTAAATTCAACGAATTGACGGAAGACCTCGTCCAGGCTACGATGGAACCGACCAAGAAAGCGATTGCTGACTCGGGCTTCACCATCGACGAAATCGACAAGATCATCCTCGTCGGCGGTTCCAGCCGTATCCCGGCCGTCCAGGAAGCTATCAAATCCATCCTCGGCAAAGAACCGAGCAAAGGCGTCAACCCCGATGAATGTGTTGCTATCGGCGCAGCTATCCAGGCCGGTGTCCTCGTCGGCGATGTCAAAGACGTCCTGCTCCTCGATGTCACTCCGCTTTCCCTGGGCATTGAAACCCTCGGCGGCGTCTTCACCAAGATCATCGACCGCAACACGACCATCCCGACATCCGGCAGCCAGGTCTTCTCGACGGCTGTCGATAACCAGCCGTCCGTTGACGTCCACGTCCTCCAGGGCGAACGTGAAATGGCTGCTGACAACAAGACCCTCGGCCGTTTCGAACTGACAGGTATCCCGGCTGCTCCCCGTGGAGTACCTCGTATCGAAGTCACCTTCAACATCGATGCCAACGGTATCGTAAACGTTTCGGCCAAAGACCTCGGTACGGGCAAGGAACAGAAGATCACCATCAAATCTTCGTCGGGCCTCGATAAGAGCGAAATCGACCGCATGGTCAAAGAAGCTGCAGCTCACGAAGCGGAAGACAAGAAACGTAAAGAAGGCATCGAAGCCAAGAACAACGCGGACTCCCTCATTTACCAGGCCGAAAAGACCATCAAGGATATGGGCGACAAAGCCGATGCTTCTAAAGTTTCGGAAATCAAAGATAAGATCGCTGCCTTGAAAGAAGCCATGAAGACCGACGATACGGATAAGATCAAAGCCGCTTCCGAAGCCTTGACCAAACCGCTCTATGACCTGACCAGCGAAATGTACAAGAATGCAGACGCTGCCCAGCAGGCTCAGCAGCAGGCAGGTGCCCAGGCCGGTGCACAGCAGGCTCAGAGCGACGGCCAGAAAGATGAAAAAGTAGTCGATGCCGATTACACCGTAGTCGACGACGACAAGAAGTAAGATAGATAAGAGGGGCTGCCCACCATGAGTAAAAGAGATTATTATGAAGTCCTTGGCGTTCCCAAAGACGCCAGCGACGCAGAAATCAAAAAAGCGTTCAAGAAATTAGCGCTCAAATACCATCCGGACCGCAACCCGGACAACCCGAAGGCAGCCGAAGAAAAATTCAAGGAAATCAACGAAGCGTACAGCGTCCTGTCGAATAAACAGAAACGCGCCCAGTACGACCAGTTCGGTCCGGCAGCATTCCAGAACGGCAATGCTGCCGGTTCCGGTGCCGGTTTCGGCCAGGGCGGCTTCGGAGGGTTTGGCGGCTTTGGCGGCTTTGGCGGATTCGGCCAGGGCGGCCAGGGCTTCGGCGGCTTCGAAGATATCTTTGATTCCTTCTTTGGCGGCCAGGGCAGCCGTCAGTCGGCCAATGGCCCGCAGCGCGGTGCCGATTTGCGCTTCGACGTAGACATCACCTTCAAGCAGGCTGCCTTTGGTACGGAAATGGAAATCCAGGTTCCCAAGGAAGAAACGTGTGACCACTGTCACGGCAACGGTGCCGAACCGGGCAGCAAAGTCGATACTTGCCCGGACTGCCACGGCACGGGCCAGCAGCGCGTCGTACAGAACACGCCTTTCGGCCAGATGGTCAATGTCCGCACCTGTTCCCGCTGCGGCGGCACAGGCAAGATCATCCATGATAAGTGCAAGAAATGCCATGGCACGGGGACGGTCAAGGTCCGCAAGAAATTGAAGATCAAGATCCCTGCCGGTGTCGATGATGGCGCACGCCTGCGCGTAGCCGGAGAAGGCGAACCGGGCGTCCGCGGCGGCGGTCACGGCGACTTGTACGTCTACATCTTTGTCCGCCGCGATCCCAAGTTCAGCCGTGAAGGCAACGATATCTTGTCCCAGGAAACGATTTCCTTCGCCCAGGCTGCCCTGGGTGCGAAGATTCCCGTCGAAACCCTGGATGGCAAGATCGAACTGACCATCCCGGCCGGCACCCAGACGGGTACGGTCTTCCGCATCCGCGGCAAAGGCGTCCCTGTCCTGGGGTCCAAGAACCGCCGCGGCGACCACCACGTCCAGGTCACGGTCTCCGTACCGAAAGACCTCAATGCCAAACAGAAGGAACTCCTGCGGGAATTTGCCTATGCTGGCGGCGAAACGTGGGTGGGGGAGCCAAAGCCGGCTGAACAACCGGCCGACGGTGACGCCACAGACGCGAAGAGCGACAAGAAAGATACCAAGAAGTCTAAGAAGGGCTTTTGGAGTAAGTTAAAAGAAGATCTGGAAAGATAAAGGGAGAATGAACGATGCAATGGAATGAAGTAGATTTGCTCGTTTCCCCAACGGCCACCGATTTGGTGGCCCTTCTTGTTTTTGAATGTGGAAGCAATGGATCGGTCATCGATGACGAACACCCGGACCACAAAGGACGCATCCGCATTACGGCGTATTTCCCGCTGGCACAGGAAGGTCTTGTGGAAACGATACGAGAAAAGATGGGCGCCCTGGAAAGCCGGGGTGTCGATTTGGGCGACTGGAAGGTCGTCGAAAAGAAAGCCGATGACAAGGACTGGCTCTTTGCCTGGCAGGAACATTTCCACCCCAAGAAGATTTCCCGCCATTTCTGGGCGGCACCGGCATGGGAACTGGCCCGGCCGGCGGACGGCGAGGACGTCCTCTCCATCGATCCGGGCCTGGCCTTTGGCAGCGGCTTCCACGATACGACGTGTATGTGCGTCCAGTACCTGGAAGACACGGTGAAGCCCGGCGATACGGTCTTTGACATCGGCACGGGCACGGGCATCCTGGCCATTGCCGCCGCCAAACTGGGCGCGTCCCGCGTGACGGCTGTCGATTTCGATGCCGTCGCCGTCAAGCAGGCGGCCGTCAACGCCAAACTGAACGGCGTCGAAGAGCGATTGACCATCGCCAACAGCGACCTCCTGGCGGCCATCCCGCAAGGGGAACAGGCCGACGTCGTCGTAGCCAACCTGGTGACCAACGCCGTCCTGGCCCTGCTGCCGACACTGCCGCCGTACCTCAAGGAAGGCGGTACGCTCATCGCCAGCGGCATCATCGACGAACGCATCGACGAAGTGCGCCGCGCGGCGGCTGCCGTCGGCTTCACCTGGGTCGATGAACAGTTCCGGAGCGGCTGGTATGCCGTTTTGATGAAGAGGTGAGACTATGCGTAAGATTTTCACGGATTTCCCCATTTGCGGGACCTTTGAACTGTCTGCCGACGATGCCCATCACGTCGTCGTCGTCCTGCGCCATACCGTCGGCGACACGCTGAACGTCACGGACTGCACCGGCGCGACCTATGAATGTTTCATCACCCGTATGGAAGGCCATTCGGCGTACCTTACGCCGGCGCGCAAGCTGTCCGACGGGCCGTCAGCGAACGGCAAGGTCATCCTGGCAGCGGGCCTTCTCAAAGGTGACAAGTTCGACTGGGTAGTCCAGAAGGCGACGGAACTCGGCGTAGGGCGGATTGTTCCTGTACAAATGGAACATTGTGTAGTAAAATTAGATGATAAACGGCGGCAGGCACGGCTCGAACGCTGGCAGCGCCTGGCCTTGGAAGCGGCCAAGCAATGCGGCCGCGACGACGTGCCGGAGGTAGCGCCGGTCATGAGCTTTACGGAGCTCGTCGACGCCTATGCCGACACGCGCTTCATCATCCCTTATGAACAGGAAACGGCGCCCTTGTCGGAAGCCTGCCACGACGTGCGGACCGGCGACGCCGTCATCGCCATCGGCCCTGAAGGGGGCTATGCCGAAAAAGAAATCGCCTATGCCACGCAGCATCTGGCGTGGTGCCGCACGGTCTCTCTCGGGCCCCGCATCCTGCGCGCTGAAACGGCGTCGCTGGCGGCCCTGTCTATCATTATGTACGAAAGAGGATTCAAGTAATGCCAACTATCGCTTTTGCCACTCTTGGCTGCCGTGTCAACCAGTACGATACGGACAGTATGCGCGGCCTCTTCCTGGCTTCAGGCTTCACGGAAGCCGATTTCGACGGCCCGGCCGACGTCTATGTCATCAATACCTGCTCGGTCACCCAGGTGGGCGAGAAGAAATCGCGCCAGCTCATCCGCCGGACGAAGAAGCGCAACGAGGCCGCCAAGGTCATCGTCACCGGCTGTTATGCCCAGCTCGACCCGGAGCTCCTGACGTCCATGCCCGAAGTCGATGCCGTCGTCGGGACCAATGAACGCAAGCGCATCGTTTCCATCGTCCGCGAGCTCCTGCACGACGGGGAAGACGAAGCCATCACAGCCGTCCACGACGTGCGCCGTCATGACGAATTTGAGGAGATCCCCCTCTATCCGTCGGCTGTAGAACATACGCGGGCCGATTTGAAGATACAGGAAGGGTGCAATAATTTCTGCTCCTATTGCATCATCCCCTATACGCGGGGCGCCCTGAAATCGCGCCGTCCCGATGCCATCGTCGCCGAAGCGCAGCGTCTCGTCGCCGCGGGATTCAAGGAAATCGTCCTGACCGGCATCCATCTCGGCGCCTACGGCCGCGACCTCGACGACCATCCGACGCTGGCCCACATCCTGGACCGCCTGGTCAAGGAAACCGACGTGGCCCGCATCCGCCTGGGCTCCATCGAGTCCCTGGAAATCGGCGACGACATGATTGCCGTCATGAACAGCTCAGACCGCATCTGCCCGCATCTGCACCTGCCCCTTCAGTCCGGCTCGGATCCTATCTTGAAGGCCATGAACCGCCATTACACGGTGGCCGAATATGAGGACCTCATAGCCCGCCTGCGCAGCCGCATCGACGGCCTGACCGTCTCGACAGACCTCATCCTGGGCTTTCCCGGCGAAACGGAAGCCCTCTTCGAGGATACAATGGCGACGCTGGAACGGCTCTCTTTCTCTCATATTCACGCTTTTCCTTATTCCCAGCGCAAGGGGACGCCGGCAGCGGATATGAAGAACCAAGTCGATACAGCCGAAAAGAAGCGGCGCGTCGAGCTCGTCAATGAACTGTCAGCCCGCCAGAAAGCAGCGCTCCTGACGTCCCTTGTCGGAAAGACGGCATCCGTCCTGGTGGAAAAACAGGACGGCGCGACAGGCGAAGGCTTTACGGAGAACTATGAACGGGCCGTCGTCGAAGGCCTGCCCGCCGGCGCCGAAGGCACCGTCGTCCCCGTCACGCTGACGGATACGGATGGAGCGAAGCTCGTAGGGGAGCCCATAACCGGGCGCCCGCGCGAATCCCGGGAATAGCTCAGCAGCGTAGGGGCTCGCATGTGGCGAGCCCGCGCGAATCCTGTGCATGCATTCGTCCGCAGCTGGGTGCATTTTCGGCAAACGAATCACGGCAAACGAGCCACGTAAACCAAAAGGAGGAATTTATCATGGAAGACTGCATTTTCTGCAAGATCGTTGCCGGGGAAATCCCGAGCACCAAAGTTTGGGAAGACGATGATTTCTTCGCCTTCAAGGACATCAACCCGGTCGCCCCGGTCCACGTCCTGGTCATCCCTAAGAAGCATATCCAGAGCATCGCGGCCCTGACGCCGGACGATGCCGATGTCGCCGGCAAGATGCTCTTCGCCATCCAGAAAGTCGCCCAGGTCATGGGTCTCGACAAGGACGGCTTCCGCGTCGTCTTCAACACCGGTGAAAAGGCCGGCCAGACGGTCCATCACATGCACGCCCATATCTTGGGCGGCAAGGAAATGGCTTGGCCCGGCGTATGAGTACGCAGCGGGGACAGAAGCCCCGGCGCCAGGTGACGATGACGCCGGCCGTCCTGACCCGCATCATCGCTATCGTCCTGCTCATCGGTATCGTCGCGTTCCTGATGATTCACAAAATTTAATCTTCTTCTCATAAAAAAAAGGCCCGGAAGGGTCTTTTTTTTATGTATTTTTAATCTTTCTCCGCTACTATGGGGGTAATTGGAATCAAGAGAGAAGGGGGAACCGCCATGGAGAAGAAAGCATTAGGTTATTATGGAGAACAGGCGGCGCTGGCTTATGTGCGCCACGAGAAGGGCTATCACGTGCGCTGCTGCAATTACCGCAACCGCCTGGGGGAAATCGACCTCATCGCCGAAGACGGCCATACCTTGGTCTTCATCGAGGTCAAGACGCGGACGACGGCCGCTTATGGCCTGCCCTGTGAGGCCGTGGAACGGAACAAGCGCCGCAAGATCACCCGCGTTGCCTCGGCCTACCTGGCCCAGTTCGATCTTTGGGAGCGGCCGTGCCGGTTCGATGTCATCGAGGTCTGGCCCGATGACCAGGGGGAACCCGTTATCCGCCACCTCGTCCACGCCTTCCAGGCAGAAAGGCGGTGAGGCTGTGTTCGCGCGTATCTACGGGGCGGCGACGTTGGGCCTGAACGGCCATGTCATCGCCGTCGAGACGGACATCTCCAACGGTCTGCCGTCGTTCGACCTGGTCGGTTTGGCCGCGACGTCGGTGAAAGAGGCCAAAGAGCGGGTCCGGGCAGCCGTCAAGAACAGCGGCTATGAATTTCCCATGCGCCGCCTGACGGTCAACCTGGCGCCGGCCGACCTCAAGAAGGATACGGCCGGTCTCGACCTGAGCCTGGCCGTGGCCATCCTCGTGTCGAGCGGCCAGATTCCCGAAGAGGCCTGCGAAAACTGCCTCTTCCTGGGTGAACTGGCCCTGGACGGTCGCATCCGCCCGGTGAACGGCATCCTGCCCATGGTCCTGGAAGGGGCGGCCCAGGGGATGAAGACGGTCTTCGTCAGCCGGGACAATGCCGCCGAAGCCCTGCTCTGCCCGGACCTTACGGTCTATGGCGTCGGGACTCTCTGCGACGTCGCCGGCCATTTGACGGGCGAGAAGGCGCTGGAGGCCGCCCGGGCCGCACTGCCGGACCCGGACCTGCCCGATTACGACGTCGATTTTTCCGAAGTCCAGGGCCAGGCCGAAGCCAAACGGGTCCTGGAAATCGCTGCGGCCGGCGGCCATAACGTCCTCATGATCGGACCGCCCGGGAGCGGCAAGACCATGCTGGCCAAGCGCATCCCGACCATCCTGCCGCCCATGAATGAAGCCGAGGCCCTGGAAGTGACCAAAATCTACAGCGTCGCCGGTCTCCTCGGGAAGGGCCGTCTCCTGCAGCAGCGGCCCTTCCGCAGCCCGCATCATACCATTTCCATGGCCGGCCTCGTCGGCGGCGGGTCCATCCCCAAGCCGGGCGAAGTGACCCTCAGTCATCACGGCGTCCTCTTCCTCGACGAACTGCCGGAATTTCCCCGGTCGGTCCTGGAAGTCCTGCGCCAGCCCCTGGAAGACGGTGTCGTCCATATCGCCCGTGTCCAGGCGGCTCTGTCCTATCCGTCGCGCTTCGTCCTGGTAGCCGCCATGAATCCCTGTCCCTGCGGCCGTTACGGCTTCGATGAAGGCTGTATTTGTTCAGAAAGCGAGATACGCCGCTACACCCATAAGATTTCCGGCCCCCTGTTGGACCGCATCGACCTCCACGTCCGCGTCGAGCGGCCGGCGTACCAGGAACTGATAACCCGGCGGAAAGCCGAATCGTCGGCAGCCATCCGCTCGCGGGTCCTGTCGGCGCGCCATCGCCAGCAGGAGCGCCTGGCGCCCTATGGCTGCACCTGCAACGCCCACATGGGCCACCGGGAGATACGGGCGACGTGCCAATTGACCGAAGCAGCCCAGCAGCTGCTGCGCGAAGCCTTCGACGTCCTGCGCCTCAGCGCCCGCAGCTACGATCGGATCATCAAAGTGTCCCAGACCATCGCCGACCTGGCCAAAGAGCCGGTCATCGCCAAGGAACACGTCGCCGAAGCCATCAGTTACCGCAATAAGATGCAGCAGCCATGAAGGAGGGAAGACTGTGAACCAGGAAACGATGTACGCCGCGGCCCTCCAGTCCCTCAAGGGCTGCGGCAGCCGCCGCCTGCAGGCCCTCCTCGACGTCTGCCGCTCGCCGCGCCGGGCCTGGGAAGCCGTCTGGGATGAGGATTTGCGGCGCCGGACGGGGATCCCGGCCAAGATATTTTCCCAGCTCAGACAAGAACGAAACGTTTTTGACTGGGACCGATTCCAGCATCAGCTGGATTTCTATGGCGTCCGGCCCCTGGCCCTGTGGGATGACGACTATCCGGCGTGGCTGACCTTCACCGCCCAGCCGCCGCTGGTCCTCTTCTGTCAGGGAACGATGGGCCGTGACAGCAGCAGCCTCGCCATCGTCGGCTCGCGCAAGGCCAGCCCTTACGGCCTGAACGCGGCGGAGTCACTGGCTGCCGAACTGGTGGCCCAGGGCTTTACCATTATCAGCGGCGGTGCCCGGGGCATCGACACGCGGGCCCACCGGGGCGCCCTGAAGGGGAAGGGGCGGACCGTCGTCGTCGCTGCCAACGGCCTGGACCGGACCTATCCCAGGGAAAACAAGGCCCTGTTCCGGCAGGTCGTCGACAACGGCGGCGCCGTCATTTCCGAGTATGCCTTTGGCATCGAGCCGCTGTCCCGGAATTTCCCGGCCCGGAACCGCATCATCGCCGGCATGGCGGCGGCGACGATCGTCGTCGAAGCGGCCCTGCGCAGCGGCTCCCTGATTACGGCTGACCTGGCCCTCGACGAAGGGCGCGATGTCTTTGCCATGCCGGGCAGTGTCTTTTCCGAGACCAGCCGTGGGACGAACCACCTCTTGCAGCTCGGCGCCATTCCCTTGACCTGCGTCGACGATGTAATCCGGGAATTTCGCCGCCGCGGCTGGCAGGGACCGGAAACCGTCGCTGAGGCAGCAGCACCCGGCCTGAGTCCGGCTGAACAGGCCGTCATCGACGTCATCCCCTTCGACCGGGCGGCGCCGGTGAGCGAGCTCCTGGAAAAGACGGGCCTGGCCGTCGCCGACCTGCTGCCCATCCTCCTGGCCCTGCAGATGAAAAAAGCCGCCGAGGAACTGCCTGGCGGCTACATCCGCTGTGCGGCGGCCTTTTCTGTCTTATAAGGCGGCGATATAGGCTTTGGCCTTGTCTACGGAGACGACGTCGATCCAGCCGAAGGGGGTCAGGGCGTGACACACCGCGAAGAGGGTGTGGTGGTCTGCGATGAAGGCTTTCAGCGCCGTGAAGACCTGGTCGCTGCCTTCGACGCTGCCATAACCGGTGACAGCCGCATCGATGAGGGCGTTGTCCGGCCATTCTTCGCGGAAACAGCTGTGCAGGAAGAGGAACAGGTCCAGGACCGGTGCCGGCGCGTCGACGAATTTCTTTTCGTTTTCCCAATCGAGGAGGGTAATCGTCCCGTCTTCCCGGTCGTAGGCGATGTCCCGCAGGGCCGGCCGGCCGTGGTGCAGTCCGGCGGCGTGGAGACGGGCCAGGCCCTGGCCGGCTTTTTCAAAGGCCTCCTGGCGGACGTCGGCATATTCTGCTTCTTTGGCGACGCCCTGCAGGGGCTTGCCGGCCGCTTCCATGACGAAGAAGTCTTCATCCAGGAGGACCAGTTTCGGCGCCAGGCGCAGGCGGGCGTTGACGGTCATGATCTTATAGGCTTCGCACCAGAACGCGGCAGACGGGTTCTGTTTGGCAAAGGCATTGCGGCCGTTGCCCCTGCGGCGCTTGATGAAATACGTTTTATTTTCAAATGAAAGCGATAAAACCCGTTTGTCCGGGTGTTCGGCAATGGCAGACTGAACGGATTTTAAGAGAGACTTGTTGAACAAGAAAGTCACACCTTTCAAAATATTAAGATACAATTTCATAATTTACAGTTTCTATACCTGGAAGTATTTCTATATTATAGCAAATCCGGCCGGGAAAATAAATGGGGAACCCAGTAACATAGCGCAATCAGGCGATATAGGATGATTTTATGTTTGCGATAATAACAAGATGCACTAATGAAATTGATAAGTACTATTGACACGTGAAGAAAAGCACTTTATAATAATAACTGTAAATGAATATCAATATTTCAAAGGGAGATGTGTCGTATGTTTCAGAATACAGATTTTTGGATTGGCTTAGGTATCGGTGTCGTCGCCGGCGTCTTCGGTTACAAATTGATGTCGGAACGGGAACAGCAGCTCATGGCTCTGCAGCAGCCGGCTGCCGGTGCTATGACCGCGTCGGTTCCCCTGGCTGAATTGCAGCGTCAGAAAGAAGAATTGGAAGACATGATCGCAGCCCAGGAAGCCGCACAGGCGAAATAAGTTTGTAGTGAAGGCCTTTGCGTTTTCACTTGCTGAAAACTAAAAACTACAAACTTCAAACTCAAGAAGAGGCCGTCTTGGATGACGGCTTCTTTTTTTTAGGAAAAAAACAGGAAGGACTGCTTGTATGATTATTCCGACGTCGAAATGGGACCTCATCATGAGATCTGTTACTATTTCGTCTTACTTGCCGGGCCGTATCCGCCTGTACAGCAAGAAACTCGTCGGCAATGCTGATTTGGGCCGCAAGGTCTATGCCTACATTGCCAGCTATAAAGAAATCGATAAAGTCGATGTCAATGTCCTCACGGGTTCTGTCTTGATCACGTATCGTCCGCAGGTCTTGCGGGCCAACCGGGAACTCGTCCGGGTAGAAAATTATATCATGAGCCACGTTGAAAGGAGAAGGTAATTATGTCTTATGCCTCAGGTTTTATGGTGGGCACGTCGATTGGCAAAGCCGTATACGATATGTTCCACAATAAGAAGGGCAAAGCGGCTGCCGCAGCTGCGCCCGCCGGTGTATGCCGGTCTCAGGTCCAGGCGGCAAAGCCTGCCGCTGCTGTGCCCCATTTTGCCTGCGTTTCTGTCTTGAAAGGACGCCGCCGTTACCGTGCGGCCGCCCTCGTTGGCAATGCGGAATTGGCTAAATTGATCGAAGAAAAAGTCAGCACCCTGCCGGATGTCCAGTTCGTCCAGGTCAGCGCCGTTACGGGCAGCATCTTGGTCTTCGCCCATAGCGAAGGGACCTTGGATAAATTGGAAAACTTTTTCCGCTTCCGCCTCTTTCCGAATGCCGTAGAAGGCATTGTCGGTGCCGTCTGCGATGCCGGACAGGCTGAAGCCGGGAAAGCGGAATCGGCGACGTATTTGAAGGCTGTCCAGGATACGGCCGACGTCTTCAGTCAGGCTATTTTTCGGAAAAGCAAGGCCTTCCTGGATTTGCGGACCCTGATTGCCGTAGTCCTGACCCTTCGCGGCCTGCGGAAGACCGTATTCCTGGATCAACGCCCGACAGGACCGCAGATGCTGTGGTGGGCCCTGTCTTTATTGAGGAGGCGTTAAGTCATGTACATGCGCAATACGATCTTCCTGAACAGCGAGCTCCCCAGCCGCCTGCAGCCTGTCCTGAGCGTCAAGCTCCGCCAGGTCCGGGGCATCGTCTCAGCTGTTGTCGAAGAAAAGAAGGTCACTGTCTACTATATGGGACGGCTGGACCTGCGGGCGCTCCAGCTCTTCGTCCGCGCTTTTGAAGAAAAATATGGCCGCAAGAAAGAAGCCAAGAACGACGATATGGACGTCGCCACGTACCGCCGGGAAGCGATTATCTCCGTCGGCGGCTTCATCGCCATGAACATCCTGCGCAAGGTCAATCCGGAATTTTACGGGTCGATCCTCTTGTTTCGCCGATTATTTACCTTATATATTGCACGCCGTTACATTAAGAACGGCATCCTGGGCCTCGTAAAAGACCATCAGGCCAATGCCGACACGCTGACGGCGACGGCTGTCGCTGCGTCCGTCCTGGCCGGCAAGCCCGAATCGAGCCTGACCCTTCTGGCCCTGTCGAACGGCGCCGAAATGATGACCGAATACGCCGCCGAAAAGGCACGCCGTCAGATTTCGGGCCTGCTCAAACTAGACCAGCGCGACGTCTGGCTCGTCGAAAACGGCCATGAACGCAAGGTCCCCGTCGAATCGCTGAAGCGGGGCGACCTCATCGCCGTCCACCTGGGCGAAAAGATTTGTGTCGACGGCAGCGTCGTCAGCGGCAATGCCGCCGTCAACCAGGCGTCCATTACGGGTGAATCGAACCCGGCCATCAAGCAGGAAAAATCGCCGGTCTATGCCGGCAGCGTCATCGAAGCGGGCGACCTGGTCATCCGCGTCGAGAAGGTCGGCGCCGATACGTCCCTGGCCCAGATCATCCACCTCGTCGAAGAAGCCCAGACCCGCCGGGCACCGGTCCAGAACTTTGCCGATAAGATGGCCAATCTCCTGGTTCCTATCTCCTTCATCGGCGCAGCCATTGTCTACGGGGCGACCAAGGACTGGCAGCGCGTCCTCAATCTCTTGTTCATCGACTTCTCGTGCGGCCTGAAATTGTCGACGGCAACGGCCATCTCGGCCGCCATCGGCGTGGCAGCCCGCAAGGGGATCCTCATCAAGGGCGGCAACTACATCGAAAACCTGGCCGATATCGACACGGTCGTCCTCGACAAAACCGGGACCATCACCATGGGCGTCCCGCAGATCGACCACATTGAGACGGTCGAAGGCGTCGACCATAAGGAAATGATCCTCCTGGCCGCGTCGGCTGAAATGCACTCGGTCCATCCCCTGGCCGTAGCCGTCCAGAAATACGTCAATGCCCAGGGCTGGCAGACGCCACCGCACGCTTCGTCGGAAACGGTCGTCGCCCGCGGCATGAAAGCTGCCGTGCCGGACTTTGAAGGCTACGAAGGCGGGGACGTCCTCGTCGGCAGCCGCCGCTTCATGACCGAGGAAGGCGTAGAAGGCATGCCGGCCACGGACAACAAGACGTGGGGCAAGAATCTCTTGTACATCGCCCGCAATGGCCGGTATCTCGGCTTTTTGGTCATCCAGGACCCGGTCCGTCCGGGCATGAAGAAGACCTTGAACCGCATGCGCCGCCTGGGCATCGACGAAGTCGTCATGCTCACGGGGGATTCCAAGGACGTCGCCGCCGAAGTCGCCCGCGACATGGATATCGACTCGTATCATGCCGAAATCCTGCCGGAAGACAAGGCCAATTACGTCATGAAAATGCAGAAGCGGGGCAACGTCATGATGGTCGGCGACGGCATCAACGATGCGCCGGCCCTGGCCTTTGCCGATATCGGCGTCAGCCTCGGCGGCAACAAGACGGACATCGCCGCTGAATCGGCAGCCATCACCATCCGCTCTGAAGACCCGTCGAAACTGTACGATGCCCTGTACATCGGGCGGGAAACGATGCGGGCCATCAACCAGAACTTTACGGCTACCATCGTAGTCAACTCGGCAGCCATGCTCCTCGGCGCCTTAGGAAAGATCAGCCCCCTCTGGGCCGCTGTCATCCATAACACAGCCACCCTGGCCGTCGTCCTCAACAGCGTCCGCATCCTCAAACCGGCCCGGACCATCCGCCGTTCCGCATAGTAAGGGCTCGCCCATGCCCATGATTTGTAGGGGCTCGCATGTGGCGAGCCCGTCAGGTATATGTAAGCTGTCTGTGAACGGATTGGCGTGAACGGGCGCCCCTAAAAAGGGACTTGTCGCAAAACGACAAGTCCCTTTTTTATAAATGAATTTCAATAACATCTATTGACAGACTATGTGAAAAAATATATAATGTTTTTGGTAATGAAATATATTATCATAAAAGAAGGGATGTGTGAGTATTATTTACGGAGCTGAAAGGAGCGATGTAAATGAGTGTCGTCATCGTAGGTGGAAATGATTGTATGGTTTGTCGTTATAAGCGTATCTGCAAAGAATACGATTATAAGGCCAAAGTCTTTACACAAGTACCGAGCGATTTCAAGTCGAAAATCGGATCGCCGGATCTTGTCGTGTTATTTACCAGCACTGTGAGCCACAGTATGGTCCGCTGCGCCATCAAGGAAGCGCAGCGCAAGAACGTCGAAGTCGTCCGTTCCCATACGAGCAGCTCGAACGCGCTGAAGAACATATTAGCCGCCCGGACGGAAGAAGCCGTCTGAGGGCCAGAAAAGGGGAAGTTAGTTATGAAAATTGTTTCATTAGCCGACATGAAAGTCGGCCAGTCGGGCGTCGTCGAAGCCTTAGAAGGGCGGGGGAACATCCAGCACCGCCTCGTCGACATGGGCGTCGTCAAGGGCTCGCACATTACGGTCTTCAAAAAGGCCCCGCTTGGAGACCCTGTCGAAGTCAAAGTCAAAGGGTGCGCACTGGCATTGCGTATGAATGAAGCGGCCATGATTTCCGTCGCTGTTGAATCATAAAGGGGGTACATAGTAGTCATGGAAAATGCAGCAAAAATCAAGATTGCCCTGGCCGGCAATCCGAACTGCGGTAAAACGACGATTTTTAACAACATTACCGGCGCCAAGCAGCACGTCGGCAACTATCCTGGCGTTACTGTCGAAAAGAAAGAAGGCCATCGCACCTTCAACGGCAAGGACCTGCTCTTCGTCGACCTGCCGGGTACATACAGCCTGACGGCGCGGTCCCTGGACGAAGTCGTCGCCCGTAACGTCATCATCAATGAAAAACCGGACATCATCGTCAACGTCCTCGATGCGTCCAACCTGGAACGTAACTTATATCTGGCGGCACAGCTTGTCGAACTGGGCCGGCCCATGGTCATCGCCCTGAACATGATGGACATTGCCGACCGCATGGGCATCAAAATCGACTTCAAGAAACTGGGACAGCAGCTCGGCGCCGTCGTCGTGCCCCTTGTCGGCAGCAAGAACATCGGCACGAAAGAATTGCTCGACGCCATTTCCGGCACGCAGACGAAGGACCTGGTCAATGCCAAAGTCGATTATGGTCCCGACGTCGAACCGGCTATCGCCAATTTGACCGATGCCATCGAAAAAATGGGCATCATCAAATATCCGGTCCGCTGGCTGGCTGTCAAGCTCTTGGAAAACGACTCTGATGCCGTCGAAAAAGTCCGTGCCATGGAAGGCACCCAGTCCATCCTGGCCCTGGCTTCGACCCTGCGCGATTCTCTGACCAGCAAGATTGATTTGGATTTTTATTTCGCTCAATGCCGATATCAATTCGCAACAGACGTATTTAATAAATCGATTATCAATGTCGGTTCCAGCGACTCCTTATCCGATAAGATCGACAGTGTCTTGACTCATCGCTATTTAGGGATTCCTATTTTCCTGGCCCTCATGTGGCTCATGTTCGTCGTCGTCATCAACGTTGGCGCTTACCCGCAGGGATGGCTCGATACGGGCTTTTCCATGCTCGGCGACTGGTGCAGTGATGTCATCGAAGATGACCAGCTCCGGTCCCTCGTCGTCGACGGCGTCATCGGTGGTGTCGGCTCCGTCCTGTCCTTCGTCCCGCTTATCGTCCTCTTGTATTTATTCATCAGCCTTCTCGAAGATACGGGCTATATGGCCCGCGCCGCTTTCCTCATCGACCGCGCCATGCGTGCCCTGGGGCTGCACGGCAAGTCCTTTATCCCCATGATCCTCGGCTTTGGCTGCAACGTACCGGGCATCATGGCCGCTCGTACTTTGGATAACGAAAAAGACCGTCTGGTCACGATCCTGGCCTGCCCGTTCATGAGCTGCGGTGCCCGCCTGCCCGTATACACCCTGCTCATCGCTGCTTTCTTCGGTGCTTCCGGTCACGGTGGTACAGTCCTCTTCGGCATTTACCTCTTAGGCATCGTTATTTCCATCTGCGTCGCCCTGGTCCTCCGTCACACGACCTTTAAAGGGGAACAGGAACCGTTCGTCATGGAAATGCCGCCGTATCACATTCCGACCTTGAAAGGCGTCCTCATGCACATGTGGGAACGCACGGTCTTGTATCTCAAGAAAGCCGGTACGTTCATCCTCGGTGCCTCTGTCCTGGTTTGGTTCCTCACAGCTTACCCGGTGGATGTCGATTATTCCCAGGATTTCGATGCCGCTAAAGATCAGGTCACAGCCGAAATGGAACAGAAACAATCTGACATCCTCCAGTCCTATGGCCTCAGCGCTATCGAAGACAATGACGCCTTGAATGAGATGTATGAATCCATGGTCGCCGCCGCCGATGAAGCCGCTGACGAAGCCGATGAAAACGAAGCCGATACGGGCAACGCCTTGAACCCGGCTGCTGCTTTGAGCTCCGTTGAAGACCAGGTCAAAGACTCTGAAAATGCAGAAGATAACCTCTTCATGGGCAAATACCCGCAGAGCTTCGCCGATCTCCAGGAAAAGAATCCGGCCGTCTTCGCCCAGGCTCTGCCGCTCTTCGATGCCAAAGCCGATGCGGACGACGAAACGTCTAAGCTCGAAGATCAGCAGAATGCTGAAAAATTGGAACAGTCCTATGCGGCCCGCCTCGGTCACTTCGTAGAACCGGTCATCGCACCGCTCGGCTTCGACTGGAAGATCGGCGTAGGCCTCATCGCCTGCACGGCTGCTAAAGAAGTCATGGTCTCCACGCTGGGTACGATTTACAGCGTCGGCGGGGACGATACTCATGAATCGGGCCTCGTCGCTTACCTCAGAGATGATCCGGACTTCAACCAGGCCGTCGCCCTGTCGCTCATGGTCTTCGTCCTGCTCTACATGCCGTGCGTCGCTGCCATGGCCGTCATCAAACGTGAAACGGGCTCGTGGAAAATGCTCCTCGCCAGCAACGGCATGTGCCTCGTCCTCTCGTACGTCCTGGCCTTCGTCACCTATCACCTGGCCCTCATGGCCGGCCTCGGCGCCTAAGCCTTGAAACAACCCCTTCCATAACGTATAATGTTAGTGGCCTGCCTCCCCTCATAGGGGAGGTGGCCCAAAGGGCCGGAGAGGTTGCTCTCACAACTAATAATCGCTAATTTGCTAATCCCGGGAGGAGGTATATCTATGAGTCCTGCAACCATCATCGTCGCTATCGTCGTCCTCATGGCCGTAGCGTACTTCATCCATCATATCCGTGGTCTGTTCAACGGAACCACCAGCTGCTGCAGCCATTGCTCCGGCAGCTGCTCATCCAGCAGCAAAACAAAAACGGGAGGCAACTCGAAACTGCCTCCGTGCTGCCAGAAATAGCATAAGAAAAGGGGCTGTCGCACGTGCGACAGCCTCTTTTCTATTTTTTCAAATACGAATCGAAGAAGGTCGTGATGATGTCGAGTACTTCTTTTTGGTTCCAGTAGATGCCGCCATGGGCCGCGCCTTCTACCAGGTAGCGTTTTGACGGGACATGATGTTTCTGGAGGGCCTGGAAGAGCAGGTCCGTCTGGCTCGGGGAAACGACGGTGTCATTCGTGCCGTGCATGAGCAGCAGGGGCGCACTGGTCTGGGAAATGTACGTGATGGGGTTGGCCTTTTGGGCGCCTTCCGGATTGGCCAGGATGCCGCCGTCGTGGCCGCCGAATACGGCAGAGCCGTTCACCCAAAGGGCTTCGGTGGCGCCGGCCGATCGGTGGGCTTTTTTCACGGAATCATTATAGTCATCGCCGATGCGGGTCAGGTCAGAGAGTCCGTAGAGGTCGACGGCGGCTTTGACATCGCTGCCGACCTGGAGATTATCGCCTTTGTCGAAGGTTTTCGTGCCGCTGGTCGTCGCCGCCATCGCCGTGAGATAGCCGCCGGCACTGCCGCCGATGATGCCGATTCGTTCCGGGTCGATGCCAAATTGGTCTGCATGGGCTTTCAAATAGCGGATAGAGGCCTTCACATCTTCCAGGGGTTCCGGGAAGCGAGCCGTCGGTGCGACACGGTACTGGATGGAAGCGACGACATAGCCCGCTTCGGCCAGGTGCATGCGGAGCTGGATGCCATTGTCCTTATTGGCGTTGATGAAGCCGCCGCCTGTGACATAAACGATGGCAGGCAGTTTCGCAGCTGATTTCGGCTGAAGGATGTCCATCTTCATGGCCACGTTGGGGTAGCCCCGCATGGGGACTTGTTCATATACGACATCGGAAATCTGATTGATGACCGGTGTCTTTACCGGCACGGATAGCCTCGTGCTTTCTACTTTTCCCGGCATGTCTTTCGTCGCCGAGTCGACGTTTACCTGGGTGGCCATGGCATTGCCTCCTATACACATCAACCCCATCAAGGCCAGGGTTAGCAGCTGTTTTTTAGATTTGTGCTTGTGTCTGAATATTTTCATAATTCCTCCTTGAATTTTTTTGAATCGTGTTGTTTACATTCTAAAGATAATTTACAATAGATGCAAGACTGGTCAGCGAATTGCGGAGCTGAGGGAAGGACCCTTACGGACGGCGCCGCGACGCGAGACCGTAGGGAAGGGAGACGAAGAAGATGGCCCCGGCTACGTTGCCGGCAGTGACACAGACCAGGTTATAGAAATAATTCGTCAGGTTCACGGTGTCCGGATGGGGTGCCAGCATGGCCAGGGTCATGAGGGTCATGTTGGCGATGCAATGGCCGAAGCCGAGGGTATAGAAGACGTACAGGCACCAGAAGATCATGATCAGTTTGGCACTGTCCGAATGGCAGCGGAAGGTACACCACACGGCCAGGCAGACGAGGACGTTGCAGAGGATGCCCCGGCAGAAGATTTCCAGCGGCGGCAACGTCATCTTCAAAGCGGCGGCGTCCGTCAGAGCCTTGGCCATGGCGCCCGTATCGAGGCCTGTGCCATAGAAGATGGCCGACAGGATGAGGGCGCCGAGCCAGTTGCCGATATAGCAGACGACCAGCAGCTTGACGACGTCCCCGGCCGTTACTGTCTTGCGCCGCAGGCCGTTGTAGAGGATGAAGGCGTCACCGGTGAACATTTCCGCGCCGGCCATGATGACCAGGCTCAGGGCGACGCCAAAGGAGATGCCCATGACGATATGGGCCGATGGCTGTGGCCCGAGATAACTTTCGATGGCATAGGTCAGCAGGATGCCGAATCCCAGATAAGCCCCGCCCAGGAGGGACACCATGACGTAGCCCAGGGGATTTTCCTGGAGGAAATGGACCTTGGCCGCCGCGCCTTTGGCTGATGCTTCGTATTCTTTTTCAAACAAGTGGCTCACCTCATTCGTTTTTTTATCCATTATAGCATATTATTTTTCATCTTTTGGCAGGATTTTGGCGAGCCTGTGTCGAAATTTATAAAGTAAAGCAAATTTCGAAAGATAGGGGGCTCGTTATGAGACGATGGAAAGAATGTATCTTAGCCGGGCTGATTTCATGCTTTTTGGCCGTTCCCTGCCTGTCCCTGGCTAACGATGAGAAGATACCGGAAGGCGCGGGCGGAGGAGCCATCGCCTTGCAGACCGATGGGAAAAGCGACCTGTTGCAGGCCGTCCGGGCCAAGGATTATGACAAGGCCCTGCAGATCGTCAACGGCCAGATCGAAGCCCATCCCGGCGATGCCGATGCCTACGACCGCCGCAGCGCCATTTACGCCCTTTTGGGACGCTATGACCAGGCCCTGGCCGATTGTGACAAGGCCATTTCCCTGGAACCGGGCGCAGCCTTCCATTATTTTAACCGCGGCGCTATCTATGAACAGCGTAAAGAATACCAGCTGGCCGTCAACGATTATACCAAGGCCTTGTCCCTGAGCCAGAACGGGGATCACCTGCAGGGACTGATGTATTTCAACCGGGCCCGGGCCTATACGGCCATAGAAGCCTACGACAAAGCCCTGGCCGACCTCAAGCAGGGTGAAAAGCTGGCGCCGGCCTTCCCGCATAATTATTTCCTCGAAAGCCTGGTCTATGAAAAGAAAGGCGATAAGAAATTGGCCGATCGGAGCCGTCATGTCGGCGTCATGTACGAACTCATGCACCGCGGCGATTACTTCCTGGCCGGGTCCGTCGCCGAAGAAGCCGGTTTCTATGACCAGTCCCTGGCCCTGCTCCAGGAAGCGGTGAAAAGCCATCCCGACGACAGCCGGGTCTATTCCGAACGGGGCCTGGTCTATGCCAAGATGGGTCAGGATGAGCTGGCCATTGCCGACTTGACCAGAGCCCTGGCACTGAAGGAAACGGCTATGGATTACAACAACCGCGGCGAATGTTACCGCCACTTGAAACAATTCGACCTGGCCAAACGGGACTACGACCAGTCCATCCGCCTGGCGACAGATGATGACGATAAGCTGGCCGTCTACGACAGTCTGGGCCAACTGGCCATAGACCAGGGCGACTACCGGCGGGCGGCGCAGTACCTGAGCCAGGCCCTGGCCATCAAGCCCTATGAAGACGGCTATCGCCTGCGCAGCCAGGTCTGGCGCAAGTTAGGCGATACGAAGAGAGCTGACCAGGATGAAGCAGCGGCCCAGGAAATCGAGCAGCGCGAGCTCCTGGGTTCGTAACTGGACTTTTCAAATTCCCCTGAATATGATATAATTGAAATGTTATTCGTGAAAACAAGTAAATGTCATACACATAATTTCAGTATTTTAAGGGGGAATTTAATGAAGAAGTCTATCATTACCATTCTGTTTCTCTGCTGTCTTATGGGAACCGTCACGGCTTCGGCTGCACAGGTCAAAGATGCGGAAACCGTATCTCCGGCCGTCGCTGCCATGGCTCAAGTACAGGCACAGGACAAAGCCAAAAAGAAAGATAAAACCACTGAAAATAAAAACTCCGATAAGATCGGTGACCGCCTTCGGGACCGCGTCCACGCCCTGATTCCAGCATCAGCCTTTTCTAATATCGACAACCCCGGGACGATTACGCCCGACACTGTCAAGTACCACTATGCCGAATCGCAGCACATGGCTACGCCGGTCACGGCCTGGAACCGTCAGAAATATGAAGACCAGTACCAGTATCAGTACCAGCATGACTCGTATGATGCGGCCATTGCCGACGCCTATGCGTACCGCCGTGATTTCGGCAAGAGCAACCTGCGCAAGTGGAGCAGCACTGAAGGCATGGATACGCCGTGGGACAGCAACTGGACGACCGATACGGCTCATTTCCAGAGCTCGACCATCGCCTTCCTGGACCGTCTGAATACGGAAGCCCGCCAGGCCGGCATTTCCTTCGTCATTACCGGCGGTGCCGAAAGCGGTTACCACGCCAGCGGTATCTATTCCCATGAAAATGGTTATAAAGTCGACATCTCCGATGATGGCATCTACCAGGGCACCAAAGCCTACGAAGTCCTCATCAACGCCTTGTCGCCGTATAAACACCAGATTACCCACGAATGGGACAAGAACCACTACGACATCACGATCTATCCGGAAAATTATAAAGGGTAAGAAACAACTTCAAACTCAAAAGGGCTTGTCGTACGACGACAAGTCCTTTTTTGCACCCGAAAGGAGCTATTATGAAGCGAAGGGATTGGGATGGCTATTTTGCCTCCCTTATTGGCGACAGCGGGACCTGCGTGCCCGGCCTGGCCGTCCTGGCCTATGCCGGCGGCCGTGAGGTCTACCGCTTTGCCGGCGGTATCCGCCGCATGGCCGGGGCACAGACCTGGCCCATGACGGAAGACAGCCGTTTACGCATGGCGTCCGTCTCCAAGATGTTCACGGTCTTTACGATTATGCAGCTCGCCGAAGCAGGGAAGCTGTCCCTCGACGAGGATGTCAGCGAGTACCTCGGCTTTCGCCTGCGCCATCCGTCGTATCCCGACATGCCCATTACGCTCCGCAGCCTGGCTTCTCATACGTCGGGCTTGCGCGACGGCAAAGTCTACAGTATCCCGCCATCCGTCAGCGTCCGGGCCTTCTTTACGCCAGTCAGTCCCTATTGGGAAGGCGGCGCCCATTTCGCGCCGGCCGGACAGGTACCGGGCGCCTATTTCACCTATTGCAACCTCAACTACGGCCTCTTGGGGACGGTCATCGAAGCCGTGACGGGCCAGCGTTTCGACCAGTATCAGAAGACCCATATCCTGAAGGACCTGGACTGCCGGGCTGATTACGTGCCGGGCAACCTGGAAGCGCCTGAGTTCGCCCGCTTAGGGACGATTTACCGCAAGCAGGATAGACAGGGCCGGTGGGAGGAAAAAGGCCCCTGGCAGGGAATTATGGACGATTTTGGCGGTGTCCAGCCGCCAAGGGAGACCCTGTCCTTGCAGAATCCCTATGCCCAGGACGTCTGTCAGACTTACGACCTGGCCGGTTATCAGCCTGGGACCAATGCGACGATTTTTTCTCCCCAAGGCGGCCTGCGCCTGTCCCTGGAAGAATTGGGCCACGTCCTGGCGATGTTTCTTCACGACGGCCGTTACGCCGGGCGGCAGGTCCTCCGGCCCGCTTCGCTCCAGGCCATGTTCAGCCCGCAATGGACCTATGACGGCCACAATGGCGATACGTGCGGCCAGACCCTGCTGACCTATGGCCTGGGCGAGTTCTTCGTCGACGGCAGAGGGCCGGCCCGCTGCTGCCGTACCAAGGCCATCGATTTATGGGGCCATACGGGCCAGGCCTTTGGCCTCTTATCGGGCCTTTTCATCCGTCCCGGGACGGGAAGCGGCTTTGCCTATGTCATGAATGGGGAGGCCCTGGCCGAAGACGACGACCCGCGCAGTGCCGGTCAGTTCAGCCGCAATTATATTTGGGAAGAAAAGGTCATGGACGGCCTGTGCCGGTTGATTGACGGCCTATAAGGGCTGTGCTATGATAGTGAAATGTAAATGACATTCCCTATAGGAAGGCGATAACGATGAATGCATATGAAAGTACCATGAATTTTACGCGCCGCGCCGTCTGGGCCCAGATTGACCTGGACGCAGCCGCTCACAATATGCGCCAGATCCGCAAACACGTCGGTCCTGACGTCAAGATTGCCGCCGTCGTCAAGGCCAATGCCTACGGTCACGGCAGCGTCGAACTGGCCAAGACCTTTGCAGAAAACGGCGCCGACTGTTTTGCCGTATCCAGCCTGGACGAAGCCGTCGAACTTCGCCGCTACGCGCATATCGACAAGGAAATCTTCATCCTCGGCCATACCGATGCCCGGCGGACGGAAGAACTCCTGACCTATGACATCGAACCGGCCGTCTTCAACTTGAAGAACGCTGAATTTTTCTCGCAGGAAGCCCAGCGCCTGGGCAAGACCTTGCGCGTCCACATCGCCGTCGATACGGGCATGAGCCGCGTCGGTTTCCAGGTCAATGAATTTAGCGTCTCTGAAATCAAGGCCATCGCCGCCCTGCCCAACATCGAGATCCGCGGCATGTTCACTCATTTTGCCGTCTCCGATATCAAGGACAAGACCTTTACGCGCGAACAGTACGGCCACTTCCGCTGGATGTGCAAGCGCATGGAAGAAGAAGGCATCCACATCGCTCTGCGCCACTGCTGCAACAGTGCGGCTGCCCTGGAACTGCCGGAATACTATTGTGACATGGTCCGGCCGGGCATCATCATGTACGGCTGCGAACCGTCGCCGGATGTCGATATCAAGCCCTATGACCTGCGGCCGGTCATGTCCCTGCGCTGCTGCATTGCCCATGTCAAACTCATCGACGCCGGGGCGACGGTCAGCTATGGCCGCCATTATACGGCACCGTCGCGCCGGAAAATCGCGACCCTGCCTGTCGGTTATGCCGATGGCTATTCGCGTATCCTGTCGGGGAAAGTCGACGTCCTCTATCATGGCCACCGCGTCCCCCAGGTCGGCGCCATCTGCATGGACCAATGCATGATCGATGTCAGCGGCGAAGCCAATGTTCATGCCGGTGACGAAGTCGTTCTCTTCGGCCGCCAAGGAGACAGCTTCATACCCATCGAAGAAATCGCCGCCGCCTGTGGCACCATCAATTACGAAATCATGTGCAACATCTCGCGCCGCGTCCCCCGCGTCTACATGAAGAACGGCAAAGTCGTAGGCCGCGAAGAATACCTCTTCGATAAACCGTAGAAATAGGCAGGCCGCAGTTCGCATTCGGCCGTTAGCGGTTAGCCGTTCGTAGGGGACGCCCAAAGGGCGTCCCGCAGGTTGCGCTTGCCTCCCCTCATAGGGGAGGTGGCCTGAAAGGCCGGAGAGGTTGCTTTGTAGTTTGTAGTTCAGAGTTTGTAGTTTGTAGAAGATGGCTTTAAATTTAAAAACCTTCACTAAAAACTACAAACTGAAAACTTAATACTCAAAAAGGGCTTGTCGTCGTGCGACAAGCCCTTTTTCCTCTTCCATGATTTTGTTGCAAGTGGTATACTGTATATAAGATACACGCATACATAAATGCAAAATAATCATAAAAAAGGCGGTGTTGTATTATGGATTGGAATAACAAAACAGCGGCTAATGTCAAAGCCATCAAACCCTCGGGAATCCGCAAGTTCTTCGATATTGCGGCTCAGGTCAAAGGCGTTTTGTCCTTAAGTATCGGTGAACCGGATTTTGCCGCACCGGACAAGGTCCTGGCTGCCATGAAGGCCAGCCTCGATGCCAAAGAAACGAGTTATACCGGCAATTCGGGTATGATGGAGCTCCGTGAAGCCATTAGCCATCATTTTGAAAAGCGCTATGGCGTCCATTATGACCCAAAAGACGAAATCCTGGTCACCGTCGGCGTCTCCGAAGGCCTGGCCATGGCCCTCTTGGCCATTACCGAACCGGGCGATGAAGTCATCATCCCCGACCCGGCTTACGTCGCTTATCCCGCTTCTGTCGAACTGGCCGGTGGGACGCCGGTCTTCGTGCCGACCTATCCGGAACACGACTTCAAATTGACTGTCGAAGCCTTGGAAAAAGTCATCACGCCCAAGACGAAAGCCATCGTCATCGGCTATCCCAACAACCCGACAGGGACGGTCATGTCTGCCGAAGAACTGATGCCCATTGCCAAATTTGCCGAAGAACACGACCTCATCGTCTTGTCCGATGAAATCTATTGTGAACTCATGTACGGCGATGCCAAATTCACATCCTTTGCCAAATTGCCGGGCATGCGCGAACGGACGGTCATTTTCAACGGCTTTTCCAAGGCCTATGCCATGACCGGTATGCGCCTGGGCTATGTCTGTGCCCCGCGGGAAGGCCTGGCGCCTATTTTGAAGCTCCATCAGTACGCCATCATGTGTGCCAATACGACGGCCCAGGTCGGCGGCATCACGGCCCTCAAGGAATGTGATGATGACGTCGAAGCCATGCGCCAGGAATACGACCGCCGCCGCAAAGTCATCTATAAAGGCCTGTGCGATATGGGACTGCCCGTCTTTGAACCGAAAGGGGCTTTCTACATCTTCCCGGATATCCGCTGCACGGGTATGACGTCGGCCGAATTTTGTGAAAAACTGGTCCAGGAAGAAAAAGTCGCCGTCGTCCCAGGTACGGCCTTTGGCGACCAGGGCGAAGGCTTCGTCCGCATTTCTTACGCCGCCAGCATGGATACCATCCAGGAAGCCTTGAAGCGCATGGCCCGCTTCGTGGAGAAATATAGAAGTTGTTAGTGGTTCGTGGTTCGTGGTTCGTGGCTCGTGGCTAGTCACGAACCACTAACAACTAAAAAAAGCGCTGTCGTAAAGACAGCGCTTTTTTTCTAGAAAAATCGTCCGATAAGGGGCATTTTGGCAGCGTCTTCTTTGGTGACGCCTCCGTTGAGGACCATGCAGCCGATGTAGATGGCCGACCCGACGATGCAGGTCAGGAAGAGGTCCAGGAAGAGTCCCAGGTAGGGGAAGAGGAAAGCGTACATGAAATACATGGCGACGCCCATGATGGCGGCGGAGACGATGTTTTTCAAGACGACTTTGACGTCGATGACGTAGCCGATTTTACGGTAAATGAAGAACATGTTGAGGACGGCGGCGACGCCGATGTCGGCCACCGTCGCATAGGAAGCCCCGGTGATGCCCAAGGTCGGGATGGCGACCAGGAACCAGTTGCACAGGACCTTGGCGACACAAGCGACAGCCATGTTGATGACCGGAATCTTCGGCTTCTTCAGCCCCTGGAGGATGGCCGTCGAAATCTGGTGCAGCCCCAGGAAGCAGATGGCGATGGCCACAGCCCGCGTCGCTTCCGTCGCGGCCGGTGCATTGTAGATGAAGGTGACGATCGGTTCGGCCATGACGTAGAGGATGACGCTGAACGGAATGGTGACCAGGAAGGAAATGCGCATGGACGTCGCCGTCCGTTCGCGGATTTCATCGTATTCCTTCAAGGTGAAGCTGTGGCTGATGGCCGGTACCAGGCTCATGGCCATGGCAGCCGTCAGGATGGTAGCCAGATTGATGAGCGGTACGGACATGCCCGTCAGGTAGCCGAACAGCTCCGTGGCCTGGTGGGTCGAATAGCCGGCCACTTCCAGCCGCCGCGGGACGATGAGCAGGTCCAGGTTGGATACGACGGGGAGCATGATGCTCGACAGGGAAATGGGGATGGCCAGGATGACCAGGCGCTTCAAGATGTGTTTGATGCTTTCCTGTTCGAACGTCGGCCCGCCGACGGGGAGGGACCGCTTCAGTTTATAGTAGTAATAGACCAGGACCAGCCAGGCCGCAAACCCGCCGGCGCCGGCACCGAGACTGGCACCGCCGGCAGCATAATCGAGGCCGTACGGCAGGAGGAGGGCGGCGAAGCCGAGCATGACGACGACGCGGACCAGCTGTTCGACGATCTGGGAAATCGCCGTCGGCGTCATCTGCTGCCAGCCCTGCAAGTAGCCGCGGTAACCGGCGATGATCGTCGTGAAGAAGATGGCCGGTGCCAGGGCGATGAGCGAATAATAGGCCCGGCTTTCGCGGATGATGTGTTCATCGATGAGGAAGCTGGAGCCGAAGAACATGAGGATGCTCAAAAAGAGCGCCGTCGTACACAGCATGGACAGGGACACGTGGAAAATGCGCTGGGCGCCGAAATAGTCCTGTTTCGCTACTTTTTCAGCTGTGATGATGGAAATTGCGATCGGCAGGCCGGCACTGGAAATATCGAGTGCCAGCAGGTAAATCGGGAAGGCCATCTGGTAGATGCCGATGCCTTCACCGCCGAGAATACGGGACAAGATGATCCAGTTGATACTGCCAATGGCTTTGACGACAAAGCCTGACAAGGTCAGGATCAATGTGCCGGAGATAAACTTGTTTGCCATGATAACCCCTTAACTCTATAGAATTTTTACCAACATAACAACTAATTTTAGCACATTTACCTAACCTTGTATATAGTGAAGTGTCAGCCGCCAACCTCTCCGGCCCGTCGGGCCACCTCCAGCCCGGCTCTCCGTTTTGGCAGCCGTCCTGCGTTTCCCCGCGGTCAACGCCTGACGGGCCAAAAAGGGCCTATCAGGGGAGGCTTTCACGAACCACGAGCCACTAGCCACTAGCCACGATCTGCGGCCTGCGCTTTCAGGATATCCATAAATTCTTTGCCCGTAATCGTTTCTTTTTCGTAGAGGTACTTGGCCAGGGCATCCAGGGCCGGGCGATGGTCTTCCAGGATTTTCTTGGCCTTGGCGTGTTGTTCCTTGACGACGGAGACGACTTTGGCGTCGATGTATTTCTGCGTTTCCGGCGCGCAGGCCAGGGACGTATCGCCGCCGAGGTATTTATTGGTGACCGTTTCCATGGCGACCATGTCAAATTCGTCGGTCATGCCGTAGCGCGTGATCATGGCCCGGGCCAGCTTGGTCGCCTGTTCGATGTCGTTCGAAGCGCCTGTCGTGACTTGGTTAAAGACGACTTCTTCGGCAGCCCGGCCGCCGGTGAGGGTAGCAATCTTATTTTCCAGTTCTTCCCGGGAGAGGATGTATTTATCCTGCTGGTCGACCTGCATGGTGTAGCCCAGGGCGCCCGACGTGCGGGGGATGATGGTGATTTTTTGGACCGGTGCCGAATGGGTCTGGAGGGCAGCGACCAGAGCATGGCCGATTTCGTGGTAGGCGACGGTCCTCTTTTCATCGTCCGACAAGATGGCGTTCTTCTTCTGATAGCCGGCGATGACGACTTCAATGCTTTCTTCCAGGTCAGCCTGGCTGACGGCATCGCGGTGGTCGCGGACAGCGCGCAGAGCCGCTTCGTTGACGATATTGGCCAGTTCGGCGCCGGAAGCTCCGGCAGCCATGCGGGCGATGGTGTGGAAGTCGACGTCGTCGCCGAGGACGACTTTCTTGGCATGGGCCTGGAGGATGGCTTCACGGCCTGCCAGGTCAGGCAGTTCGACAGGGACGCGGCGGTCGAAACGGCCTGGTCGCAGCAGGGCCGGGTCCAGCGATTCCGGCCGGTTCGTCGCGGCCAGGATGACGACGTTGTCGTCGGCGTTGAAGCCGTCCATTTCCGTCAGCAGCTGGTTCAGCGTCTGTTCCCGTTCGCTGTTGCCCATGGCATTGCCCGTGCGCTTCTGACCGATAGCGTCGATTTCATCGATGAAGATGATGCACGGCGCTTTCTGTTTGGCCTGCTGGAAGAGGTCGCGGACCTTGGAAGCCCCCATGCCGACGAACATTTCCACGAATTCCGAACCGGCAATGGGGAAGAAGGGTACACCGGCTTCGCCAGCGACGGCTTTGGCCAGCATGGTCTTGCCAGTACCCGGCGGGCCGACGAGGAGGACGCCTTTCGGCATCTTGGCCCCGATTTTGGCGTATTTATCGGGATGGTGGAGAAAATCGACGATTTCCGACAGGTTTTCCTTGGCTTCGTCTTCGCCGGCGACGTCATCGAAATGGATGCCGTTAGCCGACGGGACATAGACCTTGACCTGGTTCTTGGCGCCGAACATGAGGGAATTGCCGCCGCCGCGGTTCATGAGCCTGCGGTTGAAATAGTGGCCGATGCCGAAGAAAATCAGGATCGGCAGGATCCAAGCGATGAGGAAGTCCGTAAAGGGCGAATCCTTTTCCTTGATGACTTCATTAAAGGAGACCTTGGCCTTGTGCAGTCGTTCCGTCAGCTGCGGGTCGTTGACGACGCCCGTGCGGTATTCCTTGCCGTCTTTGTCCTTGAAGAGAATCTGGTTTTCTTCAATCTGGACGTCGGCAATCTGTTCGTCTTCGGTCATGTTCATGAACGTCCCGTAGTCGACCTGTTTGACGCTCTGCGAGTCGTAGTACGGCCGGGCAATGGCGTTGAATATGAAAATGACAGCCAAAGCGACGATATAGTAGAATAAAATCGGTTTTTTCTTTTCTTTGACTTCTTTCACGATCCGTCACATCCTTTTGTGTTTTATCTATTCTTTATATTGTACACCCGTGGGGGCTGTTGGCAAGGGGAAAGCCTCCCTTAATAGGGGAGGTGGCCCAGAGGGCCGGAGGGGTTGCTCTTAGGGTTTGATGTTTGACGTTTGATGTGATGTGTGCTAGGGTAGAAGAAAATCCACCAAGAAAGTGATGAAACATATAATGAATATATTGACAGTAGAACATGTAAAGAAATCTTACGGCCTGCGGGTCCTCTTCGACGACGTGACCTTCGCCATCGACGGCGGTCAGAAACTGGGCCTCATCGGCCTCAACGGCGCCGGCAAGACGACGCTCCTGAAAATCATCGCCGGCCTGACCGACACGGACAGCGGCGACATCTGGCGCAATCCCAAGGCGCGCATCCATTACCTGCCGCAGGAACCGCAGTTCGTCGCGGGCCATACGGTCCTGGAAAGCGTCCTCGACGGTGACCTGCCGGTCATGAAGCTCCTCCAGCGCTACGAAGAAGCCGTCCAGCGCGACGATGATGCGGCTGTCGTCGCCCTCAGCGCCGAAATGGACGAACAGCAGGCGTGGGAACTGGAAGCCCATGCCAAGATCATTCTCAGTAAATTGGGCATTTCCAACTTTTCCCAGTCCGTCGACGAATTATCCGGCGGCCAGCGCAAACGCCTGGGCCTGGCCCGGGCCCTGATCATGCCCTGCGACCTGCTCATTATGGACGAACCGACGAACCATCTCGACGACAAGACCATCCTGTGGCTGGAAGAATACCTGCGCGACAGTAAAGATGCCATCCTCCTCAGCACGCATGACCGCTACTTCCTGGACTGCGTCGCCGATTCCATGATCGAACTCGACCGGGGCCACGTCTATACCTACGTCGGCAATTACGGCCAGTACCTGGAACAGCGCCAGGCCCGGCTGGAACGGGAAGAAGCGAGCGAAGCCAAACGGCGAAACCTCATCCGCCGGGAAAAAGCCTGGATCCAGCGCGGCGCCCAGGCCCGGTCGACCAAGCAGAAGGCCCGTAAGGAACGGTATGAACAGCTCTGCGCCATCGAAGCGGGCAAACCCATTGGCGAAGTGGAAATGTTCGATACGTCTGTCCGCCTGGGCAAGACTATCATCGACATCGACGACATGGCCTTTGGCTACGACCCGGCCCGCCCGCTGTTCCAGCACGTGACCTACCACGTCGTCAAACACGACCGCATCGGCATTATCGGCGAGAACGGCGTCGGCAAGTCGACGCTGCTCCAGGTCCTGGCCGGCCAGCTGGCGCCGACAGCCGGGACGGTCACCATCGGCCAGACCGTGCGCTTTGGCTTCTTCACTCAGCAGCTGCCCCAGTTCGACGAAGGCATGCGGGTCATCGACTACGTCCAGGAACACGGCCATTTCGTGACCAATCAGTTCGGCCAGCGCATCTCGGCGACGCGCCTGTTGGACCAGTTCCTGTTCACCGAAGAGATGCAGTACACCTACATCGCCAAGCTGAGCGGCGGCGAACGGCGGCGCCTGTACCTGCTGCGCCTGCTCATGGACCAGCCCAACATCCTCCTCCTGGACGAACCGACGAACGACCTGGACATCCCGACGCTGACCGTCCTCGAACGCTACCTCGACACCTTCCAGGGCGTGGTCCTCGTCGTATCGCATGACCGCTACTTCCTGGACCGGGTGGTTGATAAACTTTTCACATTAGAAAAGGGGACCTGGGACCGCTTTTATGGTGACTATAGCGAATACTTGGAGGAAAAATACAGCCATCACCAGGAAAAGAAAGGTGAAAAGGCCACTGCACCTTCTATTACTAAAACGAATATTACGCCAGCCAAAACAAAAGCCGGCCTGACGTCGCGGCAGGAAGAAGAACTGCGGCGCATCACGGAAGAACTGCCGCGCTACGAAGCCATGCTCAAGGGCCTCAATGCGGCCATTGCCGCGGCGGGGAGCAATTATGAAGAAGTGGAATCGCTGTTAGATGAACAGAAGGAAACACAGGATAAAGTCGATGCGCTGACAGAAAGATGGTGTGAATTAGAGGACTTAAAGGCATAGGCGATGACAAATTTACCTATATATTACAAAAAAGCATAGAATATATGGTAAAAAGGGTAGATGAATTACACAAAAGTAATGGAAATCTATGGCACTTTGTATTATCCTATAGGTAATGAAGTTTGTGATAAAATGTTACATAGTTACTGTTAGTTACACTTACTGAATTTCTGACCGAAAAGGAGTATCTGCATATGCCTGAATTTCATTCCCGTTTTGAAAAAATTGACCGTCGTGTTCCCATTGATGAACACAACTGTGCCGTTCAATTTGACGTAACGAAGTGTAAGAACTGCACCTTATGTCGCCGGGCCTGTGCCGACACACAGACTGTGTTGGACTACTACTCCCTGTCCAGTACAGGGGACATGCCCATCTGCGTACATTGCGGCCAGTGTTCGTCTGCCTGCCCCTTTGGTGCCATCGTCGAAGTCAACGATGTGGACAAAGTCAAGGCGGCCCTGAAAGACCCTGAAAAGATCGTCATCTTCCAGACGGCTCCGGCTGTCCGCGTCGGCTTGGGCGAAGCCTTCGGCATGGACCCCGGTACGTTCGTCGAAGGAAAGATGGTCGCAGCCCTGCGTACACTCGGTGCGGACTATGTCTTCGATACCGATTTCGGTGCCGACCTGACCATCATGGAAGAAGCGACGGAACTCCTGCACCGCCTGCAATCGGAAGAAATCCCTATTCCGCAGTTCACCAGCTGCTGCCCGGCATGGGTCGAATTTGCGGAAACCTTCTATCCGGACCTGCTCCAGCATCTGTCTTCGACGAAGAGCCCCATCAGTATCCTCAGCCCGGTCATCAAGACCTATTTCGCCCAGCAGAAGAACATCGACCCCAAGAAGATCGTCAACGTCTGCGTCACGCCGTGCACGGCGAAGAAAGCCGAAATCCGCCGTCCTGAACTGAGCGCTTCCGGCCTCTTCTGGGATGAACCGGAAATCCGCGATACCGATATCTGCATCACGACGCGGGAACTGGCCCAGTGGATCCAGGACGAAAACATCGACTTTGCCAGCCTCGAAGATAGCAAGTTCGACAAGGCTTTTGGCGAAGCCTCCGGCGGCGGCCGTATCTTCGGCAACTCCGGCGGTGTCATGGAAGCGGCTATCCGCACGGCATACCACATGTTCACAGGCCGTCCGGCCCCGAAGGACTTCATCCCCTTCGAACCGGTCCGCGGTCTCCAGGGCGTCAAGAAAGCGACGGTCATCTTCGGCCACTTCGTCCTTCACGTCGCTGCCATCAGCGGCCTGGGCAACGCCCGCGCCTTCATCGACGACCTCATTAAGAATGACGCCTTTGAAGACTACTCTTTCATCGAAGTCATGGCCTGCCCCGGTGGCTGCATCGGCGGCGGCGGTCAGCCGAAAGTCAAGCTGCCGCAGGTCAAGAAAGTCCAGGAAGCCCGCACGGCATCGATTTATAAGAGCGATGAAGAAACCGATATCAAAGCCAGCTGGCAGAACCCGGAAATCGAAACACTCTACGAAGCTTTCCTCGATGAACCGCTGTCAGAAATGGCCGAATTTACCTTGCATACCTACTTCTCCGACAAGAGCGACCAGCTGGGCCGCATGAAGAACCTCACGCCCCAGACCAACCCCATGTCGCCGAAGTACAAACCCCCGACAGAAGAATAGCCTCCCTTGTTAGGGGAGGTGGCCCAAAGGGCCGGAGAGGCTGTCTTAATGTGACAGCCTCTTTTTTTGCTTCCAAACACGATATTGACAACTAGTATCATAAAATGTATAATAACTACGTACTTATTGGAACAAGCCATGTGACAAAGGGAACCATATAGGCGGAATCCTTATATGATGCGAGAGGAAACTAGGTACACTCGACCGCAGCGGATAGGGGAGGCCTTTATGATTTCCCTGTCACAGGCTTATACACAGAGAAAGAAGGTCATATTGATGAAAAAGAAAATCGTTACCTCCTTAGCCGCTATGATGGCTGTCGGTGCTGCCTGCGCCTTTGCTGCCAATCCCTTTGTCGACGTACCGTCTGACAGCTGGGCTTACAAATCCGTCGTCGAACTGGCTGACGCCGGCATCATTCAGGGTGTCGATGGACAGTATTTCCAGGGCAACCGCAACATCACCCGTTATGAAGCCGCTGAAATGGTTGCCAAAGCCATGGCTCACATGGACAAGGCGTCCGTCGAACAGCGCGCCCTCATCAACAAACTGGCTGACGAATACGCTGACGAACTGAACAACCTCGGCGTCCGCGTCAGTGCCCTGGAAAACCGCGTAGGTAACGTCAAACTCAGCGGCGATGCCCGTATCCGTTTCCAGCACCAGGATTCCGGCGAATCGAACGGGAACAAGGGAGCTGGCTATAAGAATGATGCTTCTTGGGATTACCGCGTCCGCGTCCGCGCCAACGCCAAAGTCAACGACCGCACGACCGTAACATACGGCATCAGCACGGATGACATCAGCTTCGCCGATAATGGCGCAGCGAGCGACAACAAAAACATCTTCACCGATGACGCTAAAGTCGACTACAACTTCGGCGGCGACCACTGGAACCTCAGCGTCGGCCGTACCGATACGTATGTCCTGGGCGGTGAAAACGCCTACGGATTCCAGTACGGTGACGTCTTTGACCGGGCTGAATTGAAATACACGAACGACCACTTCGCAGCTACGGCTGGCTATGGTAAATTCAAAGCCGGCGACCTCCTCGCTGGTACAGATGACATGGATGGCGTCAAGACCGGCTATGGCGAATTAGAAGGCTTCTTCGGCGGCGGCCGGGCAGCCGGTTCGGCAGTCGGCGTCTATTATAATGACTTCACCGTAGCTGGCGGCGAAGGTGACGAAAAGTATGGCGACGGCTTTGCTGCGGATGACCTCTGGGGTGCTTATGCCAGCGTCAACTTCGGCAAATGGAACGCTTTGGCTAACTATGAAAAAATCAACAGCAACAATAGCTACCTCGAAGCAGGGAATACGAAAGATCCGGAAGTATGGATTGGCAAACTGACTTACGGTTCCGCTGACAGCGACGCTCGTGGCTCTTGGGATGCCTGGGTTGAATACCTCAACTCCGATAAAGGCGCTCTCCTCGGTGGTGCGACCAACTCCTGGCGTGATGACAGCGTCCTGGACAACGTCAAATCCTGGGGCGTCGGCATCGACTACACCTTGGCTAAGAACGTCATCCTCACGGCAGCCCAGACCTTTGGTACACAGACCAAACACGGCAATGCCGCTGACCCTGACGAATTCACCGATGTAGAAATTAACTTCCTGTTCTAAAAGGCTCGCCTCATAGGAGAGCTGGCCGCTGAAAGCGGTCTGAGAGGTTGTCTCATAGAAGTTGTTTTATAGGGACTGTCTCATGAAGGCATCTGTCATCATGGGCGGTCCCTTTTGCTTTACATTATGTTTTTTGTAGGGGCTCGCACGTGGCGAGCCCGCCGGGTACATGTGAAATACTGGTGAACCAAATTTGCGGGAACGGGCGCCCCACGTGGTCGCTCCTACAGAAAACGATTGCCAATTACGCCGGTTTAGTTGTATAATAAATAAGTTGAAAAAGATTAGGATCGCAAAGGAGAAGATAAGCGTGTTGAAAAAAATATGGATACTTCCGCTTTTACTGCTCGTGTGCCTCATACCTTTCGTATCGGCCCAGGCAGCTTCCAAACCGGAAATCACGAATGTGCGTACGGCTACGCGGACGGATGCCAATACACCTTTCGTCCGGACCGTCCTCGATGTCAATGGCAAGGCCAATCCCAAGCTGTACATCGACAACTCCGGTGAGTACGTTTTCGTTACTTTGCCCAATACCGGCGTAGGCAAGAACGTGGCCAAGAGCTATAAGCCCAACAGCAACGTCATTTCCCGCGTCACCTTATCGCCCCGTTCGTCGAGTACGGACGTGACCATCAAGGTTCCCCGGGCCGTCACCAAGAATGACGTCAAAGTCTTTACCTTGCCGGGCGCTACCAACAGCAAAGCGTCGAGCCGCGTCGTCATCGACATCAATGATAAGTCGGGCAAGCTCAAACAGTGGAGCCATTGGGGCGATACCAATATCGGCATCAAAGGGGCAACCAAGCCGTCTCAGAGCTGGAAACCGTCGGCTGCCAAACAGCCGGCTGCCAATGTCCCGGCCTATAGCAGCAGCAAGACTTACAGCCTGACCAAGGGCCTCCAGGGCAAGACCATTGCCATCGACCCGGGCCATGGCGGTTCGGACTCCGGTGCCGTTGGCGCTTATTCTAAGGAAAAAGACATTACCTTGGCCATTTCCAAGAAAGTAGCTTCGTTATTGAGTGCTGCCGGTGCCAATGTCATCATGACTCGCACGACAGACGTCGATGTCTACGCGCCCTATGACGGCGCCGTCGAAGAACTGCAGGCCCGCTGCAATATCGCCAATGCGGCTAAAGCCGACGTCTTCGTCTGCATCCACATCGATTCCTTTGATTCCCCGTCGGCAGGTGGTGTCACCGCTTACTACAACAGCAAGACACCTTATGATTACGGCCTGGCCAACTACATCCACCTTCAGAACATGAAGGCCACCAACTTCCCGGACCGCGGCGTCAAGACGGCCAACTTCTACGTCCTCTTGCACACCAATATGCCGGCCACCTTGCTGGAACTGGGCTTCATCTCCAACCCGAGTGAAGAAAAAGCCCTAAACTCCGATGCCCAGCAGCAGAACTTCGCTGAAAGCATCGTCAAAGGCCTGGCCGATTACTTCAACCATAACGGGAACTAAGAAAATAGTTTGCAGAGAAAAACTTCAAATTTAAAGCCATCCGCTACCCACTAACTGCTAGCTACTAACAACTTTAAAGGGCTTGTCGTCATGCGACAAGCCCTTTTTTTCGGACTCAGCTGTGTGAAATGAACGCAGTTCGTAAAATACACGGCCCCTGGCCTTGTGCGTAGGGGCTCGCACGTGGCGATCCCGCTAGGGAGATTTCATCACAGCCCATGCTGATATAATGGCAGGTTTTTATGCACCACGGACAACGAGCTATCTGTCGAGTCTCCGGCTATACACAGGATTCGCTGCGGCCTTTTTGGCCCGTCAGGTGCCGACCAACGTTAAGGATGCGTAGGGGCCTCCTGGGTAAGGCGGCCCGCCGTGATATTACGTCACAGCCTATTCGGGTATGGTGGTATGTTTTTACGAGTCACGGCTTTTCCGCGGACTCAGATGCGGCTACGCCGCGACAGACTCAAACTGACAACGACGCTTCGGGAAACCCTCAGCGCGTAGCGGGCCGCCCGCCGCCGTTATCTGTCCGAGTAATGTTCTATACCTGACGGGTTCCCAAGGGCTTTGGGCGGCCCAAAAATTCGATGAACGACGAACGGCTTTACGCCTGGCCGCCAGGCCCTACGAACCACGAACCACGAGCCACGAGCCACTAAAAAACTTGACATCGCCCTTTATTTATGATATATTAGAGAAGTCGTAGCATAAGTGGCTATGGATAAGCCGCGTGGAGAGGCTCGCAAGTTCCCGCAAGGGACGCCGTATTCAGCGAGTATATTGATGAGGAGGTGTCACTCATGTACGCTATTATCAAAACAGGTGGAAAACAGTATCGTGTCCAGGAAGGCGACAGCATTTTCGTCGAAAAACTGAATGCCGATGTTGATTCCAACGTAGTATTCGACCAGGTATTGGCAGTCGTTAACGACGGTGATGTTAAAGTAGGTACTCCCGTTGTTGAAGGCGCTAAAGTAACTGCAAAAGTATTGGCTCAGGGCAAAGAAAAGAAAGTCCTCGTTTTCAAATACAAAGCAAAATCCAACTACCGTCGTCGTCAGGGCCATCGTCAGCCGTTCACGAAAGTTGCAATCGAAAAGATTGAAGGCTAATGATTACCATTACGATGCATCGCGATAAGAAACATCGCTATACGGGTTTTACCATAAGCGGCCATGCCGATTATGACGAAGCCGGCAGCGATATCGTCTGTGCCGCCGTTTCGGCCTTGTCGCAGACTGCCTTGTTGGGTCTCATGCAGTACGCTTCGCAAGACGTACCGTATGAAGTAAACGATGGCTTCTTATCCGTCCAGGTCCCAAAGCCCTGCGAAGCGTCGCAGATCATCTTAGGGACTATGGTAGCAGGTTTGGAACAAATTGTACGGCAGTATGGAGAATACGTCGTACTCGACTCATAGACGTCAGGAGGTGGACGGAATGTTCAATTTCAACTTACAGCTTTTCGCTCATAAAAAAGGGACAGGCTCCACGCGTAACGGCCGTGATAGCGAATCCAAACGCCTTGGTGTAAAATGCCATGACGGCGTCATCGTTAAAGCCGGCAACATCATCGTTCGCCAGCGTGGTACGCACTTCCATCCGGGCACGAACGTAGGCATCGGCAAAGACGATACCTTGTTCGCAACGGCTGCAGGCAAAGTTGCTTTCGAACGCGCTGGTAAATACAACCGCAAAGTTAGCGTATACCCTGTAGAAGCATAATTAGCTTATAGCATGAAGTTTGTAAAAACTACAAACTGAAAACTAAAAACTCAAAAAGGACTTGCCATTACGCGGCAAGTCCTTTTTTATACCAAAAAAACCTTGTCGTCTTCTCAAAATCCTGTATAATAGAGGATGTATGTACTTTGATTAAACTCAAGCGGAGGTGTACGCCATGCGCGTTAGTGTAAATGGAGAAAACCGTGAACTCCACGTCTATGACCGCTCTACGGGAGTAGATTATGCCAAACAGATTCTTTGTTCCCAGGAACAGCTGGTGACGGATATGTACGGTGAATTTGTCCTGACTGAAGAAGAATACAATCATTGGACGGAACTGCTGGCTATCCAGCAGGAATCGGAAGACCTGCTCTTTGAACTGAAAGATGTCCTGGTCAAACAGGAACTGGATGATTACATGTATGAAGAAACGAAATACATGACGACGACCATCGAAACGATCCATATGGAAAATATCTGTATCAAAGAGCTGAAAGAAGCTCTGGAAAAAGGCGATGAAAAATGGCTGACTGAGAACCATTTCGTCAAGACCCTGAAAAACGTAACAAAATAAAGGAAGTCTTATGGTGAAAAAAATATGCTCGTGGATCATCGGCGTCATCCTTACCGTCCTGGTCCTCCTCATCGGTGTCTTTGCTTTTTGGTATTTCGGGTCGACGAACTATCATCTCACAGGCGTCCCGGTCCTGAACTACCATCAGGTCAATAATAAATTCAATACCGTGCTGACCATGAAGCCAGCTAATTTTGACGAACAGATGAAATATCTGCACGACAACGACTATCATTCCATTACCTTGGAACAATTCGATGCCTACATGCGCGGTGAAGGCGATTTGCCGGACCGGCCGGTCCTCATCACCTTTGATGACGGCTACGTCGACAATTACGAAGAAGCCTATCCCATCCTGAAGAAATACAACATGCGCGGCACGATATTCCTGATCATCAACCTCATGGATACGCCGGGCTACCTGACCTGGGACCAGGTCAAGGAAATGGCTGCCGACGGCATGGAATTTGGGTCCCATACCATCAGTCATAAACCCCTGACCAGCTTCGACCGGGCCGGAGTCCGTCATGAACTGCAGGACTCGAAAGACATCATCGAAAAAATGACGGGCAAGCCCTGTCATTTCATCGCCTTCCCGGAAGGCAAATATAACGATATGGTCATGGAAGAAACGAGAGGAGCCGGCTACCGCTACGCCTTTACCGTAGATACAGGCCGCGACTTCCCCTGGGATGACCCGTATGACCTGGACCGCGTCCCTATGTTCGAAGGCCCGATAAGCTTCAAACACTTCCGGTTCCGCCTGACCTTCAGCGCCTTCAGCGCGCTCCTGTGGAAGACCCACAAATACTTTGAACACATAGAAATGACCAAAGACCTGGCTCAGCATATCCCGCAGCCGTAAAAAAAGGCGCTGTCGCATGAAGGTTTCTTCCGTCATGCGACAGCGCCATTTACGTTATAGTTTGTAGTACAGAGTTTGTAGTTTGCAGAGAAAACTTTCAAATTTAAAGCCATCCGCTAACAACTAACTGCTAGCTACTAACAACTTTAAAGGGCTTGTCGTCGTGCGACAAGCCCTTTTTTATTTTGGTATTACGACCGCGTGCCACTCGTCATAAATTCCGGCTGTGCCCAGGATTCACGGCGGGACGACCTTTAACCTCTCAGACCGCCTTTGGCGGCCAGCTCCCCTATAAAGGGAGCCTTGTGCGGCCCGTTGCGAGATTTCATCACAGCCTTTTCGAGTATAGTGGCTGGCTTTTACGAGCCACGAACCACGAGCCACGATTTTTTTCACGAGCCGAGGGTTACTCGAGGCGATGTCGTCAATTTGAATCTGTTGCCGCGTAGCGGCATTTGAATCCGAGGCGGCCTGCGAACTGCGGTCTGCGGGGCCATCAGCCCCTTACTCTATTTTTTCTTTCCAGCAGAGGAAGATTTCGACGGCCAGGGCGGCGAACCAGATGTTTCGGGCCAGGACGTTGATGATACAGTACCAGCCGGATTTCCCCAGGTCGTGGTAACGGCGTATCATATAGGAGAAGTCGACAGGGATGAGGAGAACGGCGATGAGGCACGAGGCGATGGTGTATTCCAGGGCCGCCGGGCCGCCCTGCGAGGCCAGGTGCTGGAGCCAGATGATGAGGCAGATGGGCAGGATGCTGAACAGGCGGAAGTGCAGGTAGCGTTTACGGCTGACCTTGCCTTTGAAATCTAAATGATTGCGGATGAGTACGCGAATAGGCGCGTCTTCGGCTATGATCAAGAGAAGGACCTCCTTTGATGAATCAGGGATTTTTCTCTAGTGTAGCACGAAAGACGCGCCTATTTCGATAGGACGGGCAAAGTGGCAAAAGCTGGCACGAAATGCCGGAAAAGTCAAAATTCTCCGGCCGCTGCCGCTTCCTTGAGAAGGGCCACGTTGTCCGTATCATATTCAATTTGTTCCGACCAGCGGCGCACGGCTTCAGGCAGATTGCCCGTTACGGCAGCGGCAAGGCCGATGAAGTCCGTGTTACGTGCAGCATAGGTGGCGAGGACGTCAGAAGGGACGTCTGCAAAGGACTCGAGCTGCCGGTAAAAGAGATAGTCGTACACGCGCTGATACCGTTTGGCCTGTTCCGGATCCGGAGCTGCGACCTTTTCCGTCGATGCTATCCGGGCCTGTAAGGCTTTTAGACCAGCCGTCCAGGCATCGTCAATCGGTTCGGTCCGGGACAGGACGGCCAGGAGGCGTTCATGGCCTTTTTTCGTCGTGTCGGGCTGATAAACGAGACCCGCCGATGGCGCCGGATAATCCAGGGCATCCAGGAGCTGCGCCAGCGTCCCCAGGGACTGGCCCCTTTCCTCATCATAAAAGGTGAGGGGAGAGGGGCTGCTCAGCAAGAGACCGGCCGCGGCTTCACAGCAGAGCCCGACGCCGCCGAGTTCCCTGTCCTGCCCGTTCCCGTCGGTGACGACCTGGAAGAACCGCGGATGGAGGGCGCAGATATCGCAGAGGATGTCGTCGCCGCTTTCACGGATGAGACGGCATAAGCCATCGGGCCGCAGGAAGGGACAATTCCCGTCGGCAGTGAGACAGAAATGCCAGCCCTCGGGCCCTTCGGCGATGTGCTGGCGGATTGCCTCACCTAAGGGGCCATCGAGGTGCTGATAAACGTCGGCCGTCACGTCGTCGATGTCGATCTCCCAGCCCCGGCAGCACGTATGCTGGCAGGCGCCGGCTTTGCACTGGAAGCGGTCGTAGAAATCAGGAAGGATCATGATCAGAATTCATACGTTGTCCCCGGGTCGACGACCTGAACGGGGATATTGTATTTCGTTTCCGTGAGCTTCTTGTATTCCTGAGGGTCTGCTTCGACAATGGGCCAGGTCTTGTAGTGGACGGGGATGACGAAGCGCGGCTGGATCCAAAGGGCTGCCAGGGCTGCGTCGTCGATGCCCATGGTGAAGTTATCGCCAATAGGCAGGATGGCGCAGTCGATCGGCCCGAAGCGATCGAGGATTTTCATGTCCGAGAAGAGGCCTGTGTCGCCGGCGAAATAAACGCGCTTGCCGCCAAATTCGACGATGACGCCGCATGCCAGCCCTCCGGCAATGCCCGAACCGTGGAACGCCGGTGTCAGGCGTACTTTGCCAAAGGGGAAATCCGCACTGCCGCCGACATGCATGGCATGGGCCTTGCAGCCTGCTTCGCCCGCTTTGCCAGCGACTTCGGCCGTGCTGATGACCGTAGCGTCATTGGCTTTGGCAATGGCTTCGGTATCGCCATAATGGTCGCCGTGGCAGTGAGTGACGATGATGTACTGGCAGTGGATGTCTGTCGGACAGACCTGGGTCCAGGGATTTTCCGTAATGAACGGATCAAACAGGATAGTCGTCACATCATCGGAAAGAGTGAATGCGGAATGACCGTAATAATTGAATTTCATAGTCCTCTGCTCCTTAAAGACAATCAGTCTTTTTCAGTACTGTTCAAACTCCATTTCTTCCATTCTTCGAACCAGCTCTTGACGTGTTCCTGCGGGAGGGAGCCGCAAAAAGTGTTCTTCAAGGTCTTGCGGAGTTCGCCTTCTTTTTCGCCTAACGGATAGACGTCTTTATATTCGTCATAGACGTTCCAGAAGTCGCGCATGTGCAGGTTGGCATAGGTTTCACCGTAAATCTTGTAGCACGTGTCGCACAGGGTGATGAAGACGGCTTCGTCGTTGTGCTGGTTGGCGTCGTCGAGGCCGCAGCAGCGCGTATACAGTTTGATTTTGCTGCCGAAGAGTTTGCGAAGGTAATCGTAGACGTCGGAAACCATCTGAGGCTGCAGCTGCAGCAATTTACAGCCGGGAGCGAAATACATGGGGTACTGGGCAATGTTATCAAAGTTATCCATAATTGACACCTCTTTCTGAAATCAATAGAAACTTTACCTTTCTATTAAATAATAACTATTATTTATAAGTGTACCATAAAAAGGCCGGAAACGCAATGTTCCTCTTGTACTTCCTGCATAAATCCTGTACAATATCCCTTGGAGAGTGATATAAGTATGCATATCGTAATGGTAGAGCCGGAAATCCCCGGCAATACGGGCAATGTCGCCCGCTTATGCGCAGCCAATCATATTACGCTGCATTTGGTCAAGCCCCTGGGCTTTTCCATCGATGACAAGCATTTGAAACGGGCCGGCCTCGATTACTGGTCGCTCGTCGATGTCCAGATCCATGAAAATTTTCAGGAAGTCCTGGACAAATACAAAGACCACCGTTTTTTCTATTTGACGACCAAATCGGAACAGTGTTACGCCGATATCCAGTTCCAATACGATGATATGCTCGTATTCGGCAAGGAGACGAAAGGCCTTCCGGAAGACCTCCTGAAAGCCAATCCGGAACGCTGCTTCCGCGTGCCGATGGTCGAACAGGCGCGCAGCCTGAACCTGTCCAATACCGTCGCTATCGTGTCTTACGAAGCGATGCGCCAACTCGGCTTCCCGGGTATGGCCAAGAGCGGTATCGGTATCAAGAATCTTTAATTACAGAAATGATGAGGTGTAGAACGTGGAAATTTACGATAAAGCCCATGAATTAGAGGCTGCCATCAAAGAATGTCAGGAATACAAGGACCTCGTCGCAGCCGGTCAGGAACTGGCCAAAGACGAAAAGACCAAGCATCTGGTCCGCGATTTTCTCATGCTCCAGGCCCAGCTGGCCTATGCCCAGTCCATGGGGGATAAGCCGATCCGCAAGAAGATCGACCATTTGAACCAGATGGCCGAACTCATTAAAAACAATCAGACTGCCGTGGAATATTTGAACCATTATAATAAATGGCAGACCATGGCCGGTGAAGTGTTCCAGATTATTCAAAATGCAATGGCAGAAGGAATGAGCATCCTTGATCAATAAATATGCACTGACGACTTTCGTCTCCGAATTAAGTAACTCTGTTCCCATGGAACGGATCCTGCTCGACGAACCCATGAGCGAGCACACGACCTTTGCTGTCGGCGGCCCGGCCGACGTCCTGATCCTGCCGGAATCGGTCAAGGAAATGTCCCTGGCCATCCGGGCAGCACGGCGGCTGGAACTGCCGGTGACGGTCCTCGGCGGCGGCTCCAACGTCCTCGTCCGCGATGGCGGCATCCGGGGCGTCGTCATCCAGCTGAATACGATGACTAAAGTATTGGCCTGCCACGACCGCAAGATCCTGGCCAGTGCCGGCTATATGTTGAAAGATGTCTGCCAGTTTGCCCAGGAAAACAGCCTGACCGGCATCGAATTTGCCTGTGGCATCCCCGGTACCCTGGGCGGCGCCGTCTTCATGAACGCCGGGGCTTACGACGGGGAAATGAGCCATGTCGTATCCCGCGTCCGCACGGTCAACAGCGAAGGCGGTGTCCATACGTATGATGCGCCGAACCTCGGTTTTTCCTATCGCCAGAGCCGCTTCCAGAAATCCCAGGAATTCGTCGTCGAAGTCGAACTGACCTTGCGCAGCGGCGACCCCAAGGAAATCCAGGCCCGTATGGACGATCTCATGAACCGCCGCCGCAGCAAGCAGCCTTTGGAAATGCACAGCGCCGGCAGTACCTTCAAGCGTCCGCCGGGATACTTTGCCGGGACCCTCATCGACCAGACTGGCCTCAAAGGCCTTTCCTGCGGCGATGCCCAGGTCTCGATGAAACACGCCGGCTTCGTCGTCAACACGGGCCACGCGTCGGCACGGGATGTCCTCAACGTCATCCACGAAGTCCAGAAACGCGTCGAAAAAGCACACGGCGTTCACCTGGAACCGGAAGTCCGCATCATCGGCGAAGACTAGACCTCGCCTAATAAGGCCATGTAGAAATCTCAGAGGCGTGGCTGCGGTAGTAGGGGCTGTTGCACGAAGGTTTTTGCCATCATGCACAATCCCTTTTTTCACGTGGTTTGCCGTGGTTCGTGATTTGTTTGCCGTGAAGGTTTAAATTTTTTAACAATCTGCTGTATGAAAATATCATTTTTCTTGCAGCTGTGAGAATTTTCGGCAAACGAACCACGCCAAACGAACCACAAAAGGGGCTTGTCGCTTAATGCGACAGCCCCTTTTTTATGTTGTTTTATCATAAGAATCATGCTATGATGGTATTAGAAAAGTACGTGATACGATTTACGTTATAATACCTATCTTAATGAGAGAAAGCAGGGATTGTCATGGATAAACGAGCTATGTGGAACGAAATGATCAGCGTCATCAAACAAGATGTGACGCCGGCGACGGGGTGTACGGAACCGATTGCCCTGGCCTATGCCGCGGCGACGGCGGCCCGGGAACTGGGCGAACCGGTGCGCTTCGTCGACGGCTGGGTCTCGGCCAACCTGATGAAGAACGGCATGGGCGTCACCGTGCCGGGGACAGGGATGCCAGGCCTTTACATTGCCGCAGCTGTCGGCGCTCTCGGCGGCGATGCCGATGCGGGCTTGCAGGTCCTCAAGGCCTTGACGCCAGACGTCGTCGCCCTGGGCAAACAGTACGTCGCTGACGGCAAGATCACCGTGTCTGTCCGGGAAGATACGCCGCATGTCCTCTATGCCGAAGCCGTCGTCTATGGCGAAAACCACCGTGTCCGCGTCGTCATCACCGATGACCATACGAACATCGTCTTTATCGAAAAAGACGGCAAAGTCCTCCAGGACCAGCGCGTTGACGGGGGCAGCGGCGAAGACCCGAAAATCGCCTTCCTCCATACGCTGACTTTGGCGGACATCGTCGATTTTGCTGAGCAAGTGCCGATCGAAGACATTGCTTTCCTAAAGGAAGCGGAACGGCTCAACGACCACTTGTCTCAGGAGGGCTTGACCGGGAAATACGGCTTGAAAATCGGTTATACCCTGCAGCAGTTAGTCGAAAAAGGCGTCCTGGCAGACGATTTGTCCCATCGCATCCAGATCCGTACCGTCGCCGCGTCTGATGCCCGCATGGGCGGTGCCGCCTTTCCAGCCATGACCAATTCCGGGTCAGGCAATCAGGGTATCGCCGCGACGGAGCCGGTGACAGTCGTCGCCGATTTCCTCGGCGTCACGCCGGAAAAACGGCTGCGGGCCCTGGCCTTATCTAGTATGGTCGCCATCTACGCCCACGGTTATCTGCCGAAACTGTCAGCCTTCTGTGCCACCGTCACGGCTTCCATGGGAGCCGCTGCGGGGATGGCCTGGCTGCTGGCCGATAACGAACCGCTAGCCGTCATCGAACGGGCCCTGGCCACCATGTCCGGTTCCATCGTCGGCATGGTCTGTGACGGTGCAGCCAACAGCTGTTCCATGAAGATCTCGGCCTCGGTCCATGCGGCTTATGAAGCAGTCCTCCTGGCCCTCAATGACGTGCGCGTCCAGGGCACGGACGGCCTGGTCGCCCATTCGGCCGAAGAATGTCTGAAGAATGTCGGCCTCCTGGCCTCGCGGGGGATGCAGCAGACCGACGAAGAAGTCCTGCGCATCATGCTCCATAAAAATAAAGCCTAGTTTTTTCGGAAAGGGTGTTGCTTCATGGCTAAAAAAGTTCTCATCTTATCTTCCAGTCTCCGTCCGGACAGCAATTCCGAGCAGCTGGCCCGGGAAGCCGGCCGCGGGGCCCTCGAAGCGGGGAACGATGTAGAAGTCCTCAGTCTGGCCGGCCGGGATATCCGCTATTGTGAAGGCTGCATGGCCTGCCACCGCCTGCTCTACTGTCCCATCCAGGACGACGCCAACGACCTCATCAAGAAGGTCCAGGAAGCAGACGCCGTCGTCTTTGCTTCGCCTATCTACTATTATGACATCTGCGGCCAGCTGAAGACCTTCCTCGATAGGACCAATCCGCTCTACGGCCAGCCCTACCGCTTCCGCGACATCTATCTCATCACCGTCTCGGCCGACGACGCACCGGACACGGCGAAACGGGCCCTATCGACCCTCGATGGCTGGATCCGCTGCTTTGACAAGGCCCATTATGCCGGAGGCTTCAACGCCGGTGGCATGAGCGAAGCCAACGCCGTAGGAAATCACCCGCAATGGCTGCAGAAAGCCTATGAATTAGGAAAATCTATCTGATATTTTACCGCCTGTTGATGATAAATTCAGCAGGCGGCTTTGCATTTCTGCGCAATCCATGCTATACTAATCTAGTTACATACAATCTAATATTTGTTAATGAGAGAGAGGACATTAGATGGAACGCAAAGATATTCGTAATATTGCAATTATTGCCCACGTTGACCATGGCAAAACGACACTGGTCGACGCCATGCTCAAACAGAGCCATGTTTTCCGTTCTAACGAAAAAGTAGAAGAACGTGTCATGGACTCTGGAGATATTGAACGTGAACGCGGCATTACAATCTTGTCCAAAAATACATCTGTCATGCACGAAGGCGTCAAGATCAACATCGTCGACACCCCGGGGCATGCTGACTTCGGCGGCGAAGTAGAACGTGTACTGAACATGGTAGACGGCGTACTGCTCCTCGTCGATGCTTTTGAAGGCCCGATGCCGCAGACGAAATACGTTTTGCGCAAGGCTTTGGAACAGAAATTGAAACCAATCGTCGTCATCAATAAAATCGACAAACCCGGTGCCCGCGTCGCTGAAGTCGAAGACGAAGTTCTTGAATTGTTCATGGAACTCGATGCGACAGACGAACAGCTCGATTTCCCGGTCGTCTATGCAAACGGCCGCGATGGCATTGCTAAATACTCCATGGACGACGACAGCGATAATCTCGAACCGCTGTTCAAGACCATCATCAAATACTGCCCGTGCCCGAAAGGCGATGCCGAAGGCCCGCTGCAGTTCATGGTCACGACGTTGGACTACGACGATTATGTCGGTAAAATCGCTATCGGCCGTATTGTCCGCGGCAAAATGCATCCGAACCAGAACGTCGTCGTCACCGACGGCGAAGGCCAGCGCAAAGCCAAAATCGGCCGCGTCTATACTTATGAAGGCTTGAAACGAGTCGAACAGGATGAAGCCGCTATGGGCGAAATCGCCTGCATCGTCGGTATTCCGGACCTCAAGATCGGCGAAACCGTTACGGACCCGCAGAATCCGGAAGCCCTGCCGAAAATCAACATCGACGAACCGACGCTGTCCATGATTTTCTACGTCAACGACAGCCCCTTTGCCGGCCAGGAAGGGGAATACGTCACCAGCCGTCATCTCCGCGACCGCTTGTTCCGCGAAGTCCAGACCAACGTATCCCTGCGCGTCGAAGAAACAGACAGCGCCGATGCCTTCAAAGTATCGGGCCGTGGCGAACTCCACATCGCTGTCCTCATCGAAGAAATGCGCCGTCAGGGTTATGAACTCCAGATCGGTAAACCGAGCGTCATCACCAAAGAAATCAATGGCCAGAAATGCGAACCGTTGGAAGCGCTCACCATCGACGTTCCGCCTGAATTTATGGGCGCTGTCATGGAAAAACTCGGTACCCGTAAAGCCGAAATGGTCAACATGACCGATATCTCCGGCTACACCCGCCTGGAATTCATCATCCCGGCCCGTGGCCTCATCGGCTTCCGCAGCGAATTTCTCACAGCTACCAAAGGGAATGGTATCATGTACCACGTCTTCCACGGCTATGCTCCCTGGAAAGGCGAAATTCCGGGCCGTACCCGCGGCAGCTTAGTGGCCTTTGAATCGGGCACGACTACCGGCTACGGCATCTTCAACCTGCAGGATCGTGGCACGATGTTCATCAAACCGGGCGAAGAAATCTACCTCGGCCAGGTCGTTGGTGAAAGCAACCGCGACGTCGATATCGATGTCAACCCGTGCAAGAAGAAACACTTGACCAACACCCGTTCCTCCGCCTCGGACGAAGCACTCCGCCTCACGCCGCCGCAGGAAATGGGCCTGGAAAAATCCCTGGAATGGATCAACGACGACGAACTCGTAGAAGTTACGCCGAAGAGTATCCGTATCCGTAAAGCTATCCTCGACAAACACGACCGCAAAAAAGCTATGCGTCGTGCACAGCAGTAAAACGTGCCTGCACGTTTTACCGTAGGGGCGACCATAATCGGGCGCCCGCGCGAATCCTGTGCATAACCTGACTGTATAAAAGCAACCTCTCCGCCGCTTCGCGGCACCTCTCCTATTAGGCGAGGCTTTTAAAAGGCTCCCTTAATAGAGGAGCTGTCAGCGAAGCTGACTGAGGGGTTGCTTTTTCTTTATAAAAAAAACTTGACGGATGCGGCACTCCATGCTATACTATCATAGTGCCGTATGGAGCGGTATCGAAGTGGTCATAACGGGGCTGACTCGAAATCAGTTAGGCCGCAAGGTCTCGTGGGTTCGAATCCCACCCGCTCCGCCAAGCGATAAGGGTTGCTGTATGAGGTTTTTTACCATCATGCAGCAATCCTTTTTTCTATGTAGTTTTTAGTGCGAGGTTATAAATTTAAACCATCTACTACAAACTTCAAACTAGGCACTCTTGACTTAAAGTATACTCCAGGTGATAAAATAGAGATAAACATCATCTTAGGAGGTAATTTTTCATGGAAAAAGCAAAGGTATATTTTACGGACTTCCGCTGTCGTCCGGGCAAGAATAATTTACAGAAACTGCAGAAGCTTTGCAAGAAAGCTGGCATTGAACAGATTAATTTTGAAGGGAAATTCGTTGCCATCAAGATGCATTTCGGTGAATTGGGCTGTTTGGCTTCGCTGCGCCCGCAGTATGTCAAGGCCGTTGCCGATTTGGTCAAGGAATTGGGCGGCCGCCCGTTCCTGACGGACTGCAATACGCTGTATCCGGGCAGCCGCAAGCACGCACTGGAACACTTGGACTGTGCCAACCTCAATGGCTATAACACGGTTACGACAGGCTGTCAGATCATCATCGGCGACGGCTTGCGTGGTACCGATGAAGTAGAAGTGCCCGTCAAGAATGGTGAATACGTTGAAAAAGCGAAAATCGGCCGGGCCATTATGGATGCGGACGTCTTCATCAGCCTGGCTCACTTCAAAGGCCACGAAATGACGGGCTTCGGCGGCGCCATCAAGAATATCGGCATGGGCTGCGGCAGCCGTGCCGGCAAGATGGAACAACATTCGTCGGGCAAACCGAAAGTCGACGAAAGCAAGTGCAAGAACTGTCATCGCTGTGCGCAGGAATGCGGTTCTGATGCCATTACCTATGAAAATAACGTCGCCCATATCCACGAAGACCTGTGCAAAGGCTGCGGCCGCTGCATCGGCGCCTGTGCCTTCGACGCCATTGAAACCGTCGAATGGGATGCGAATGAAAAACTGGACCGCAAGATGGCCGAATACGCCCAGGCCGTCTGCCAGGATCGCCCGTGCTTCCACATCAATCTGGTCATGGACGTTTCGCCAAACTGCGACTGCCATGCTGAAAACGATGCGCCTATCCTGCCAGACATCGGCATGTTCGCTTCCTTTGACCCGGTTGCTCTCGATCAGGCCTGTGCCGATGCCTGCATGAAAGCAGCGCCTATGCCCAACAGCCAGTTGTCGGATAACCTGGCCAAACCTGATTGGCACCACCATCATGACCACTTCCTCGACAGTAACCCCAACGTCGATTGGAAGACGACACTGGAACACGCTGAAAAAATCGGCTTAGGCACACGGGAATACGAACTCGTCCGCGTCCGCTGATATTAATCATGAAAAAGCTAGCACTCGATGTGTCCCATCATCTGGTGCTAGCTTTTTGTGTTTTCTTCTCATTTGTTGTATAATATACATATTCAATGGTGCTAGAGAGCCGTTTTTTTAAAAATATAAAGGAGCAGGTATGAATGACGAGAGATTTTACGTGGGGAGGGGTAAATAGGAACTTAAAAGTTTCTGTTGTTACGCCAAATGACCATGTCTATGACATGGTTCAGCAGATGACGCAGGCATCCCGGCGGATGGATCCCTCGCAGATTATTCTGATCAATGGGGCACGCAAAGGGGCTAAGCTTCAGATTGCAGAAGCTGTCCGTGCAGAAGTCGTGGCTTTTTTTGCCTGGGAACCGATGGCGACGAAACTGGCCGCTACTTATCCCCAGATACAGGTCTATGCGATTCAGCCTAGTATCCTGGACCTGTTACGGTGTATTTATTTTGCGCCCAAAGAAGGAAAGTTAGGGGCTGTCATCCCTTTTGCCCTCCGCGATTACTATGATGACTTGGAAGAGGCTTTGCAGGTGATGAATGTCTCTTTTTATCGCTTGGCACCGGCTTGTGACGAACGGGCATTGCGGGAACTCATCCGGCGGGCAGCGTCTCACGGGGTTACGGATCTCATCGGGACCGATGACATTTCGGCCATGACGGTTGCCCGGCATATGAATTGGATTCCCTTGCGACCGGGACGCGGAGGGGTTACCCGTGCCTTTTTCAAGGCTTTGTGGAATATCCAGCACCGTTATCAAGGCAATATTCGTGCCGCCTTTCCGCAGCATGGGATGCTGGCTCATTACCATCTGAAGGATATCGTCGGGTCTTCTCAAGCGATTACGGAGGTCAAGGAACTAGCGAAAGTCTATGGGCCTACGGATTCGACCATTCTCCTCATGGGAGAATCCGGGACGGGCAAAGAAATGCTGGCTCAGGCCATACACAATCTGAGCCATCGCCGGTACGGCCCTTTTGTGGCGGTCAACTGCGGGTCTATTACGGAAAGTCTGCTGGAAAGTGAACTCTTCGGCTATGTAGGCGGGACCTTTACCGGAGCTAACCGGGATGGCAAAATGGGCCTTTTTGAAGCGGCCAATGGCGGGACGCTGTTCCTCGACGAAGTCGGAGACATGCCTTATGTCCTGCAGAATCGCTTGCTGCGGGTCCTCCAGGAAAAATATGTCCGCCCCGTAGGCAGTCAGCATGGCGTTCCCATCGACGTCCGGGTCATTGCGGCGACGAATAAGAATTTGCCTCAAGAAGTCCGAAAGGGAAATTTCCGGCTGGACCTCTATTACCGCCTGTCCGTTCTGCCCATCGAAGTCCCGCCCCTGCGCAAGCGCAAAGGGGATATTCAAGAGATTTCTGAGTTCCTTTTACAGATGCTGGATCTTCGCTACCATAAATCACACACTTTCGATGCTCGCGTTTGGACATTCTTAAAGGAGCAGCCCTGGCCAGGTAATGTCCGTCAACTGGCTCATGTCATCGAACGGTTGGTGTTAGTCGTCAAAAATCAGACGATTCAAGTCACAGACGTCCTGCGGGTCATGCCTCGGGATATTGTCGCTGAAGAACGGGGAAAACTTGACGAAGAAGGCCATCTCAGGGGGTGCACCTATGAAATGATTGAAAAAATGAGCCGTGAAGGCAAAAGCGGTGCCCAAATCGCCAAAGCACTCGGTATCAGCCGATCCACCGTCTACCGCATCAAACGGAGACACGAGAACCAGTGAACGCAGGCCGCAGATGGCGGGCCGCCTTGGACAGGTCGGCCCCAATCTACATTAACGGTTCCTTAAATATTCGGAAATTCGATTAAGAAACGATTAAGCTTTTTAGAACCGTTCTTTTTCTGTTGTATCATGGAACTACCAAGGATATATTTCCTCAATGCCATCGCTGCCGAAGACCTGGGCCATCCGATTACGGACATCGTCTTCACGCCGACGGAAAACGTCCCGGACAATTACGATGAAAAGCTGACCCGCCTCGACGTGGCCTGTACCTTAGATACAGGTGAACAAGTCGATATCGAAGTACAGATTGTGAATCAGAAAAACATGCAGCGCCGGACCATGTGCTACTGGGCGCGCCTGTATCTGCTATCCTTGCCGCCAGGTGGCGCCTATCAGGACTTAAAGCCCTGCATTACGATTAATCTGTTGCGGTTCAATCTGCTGCCGCAAGAAGAAGCCCATTCCATGTGGAGCATTTATAACGCCGAAACGGGTGACCGTCTCAATAAGGATTTGGTATTCCATTTCCTGGAAATTCCGAAATATACCAAATCGCCGAAGAAGCGAATCAGTGACATGACGAAAATGGAACGCTGGTTAGCTTATTTCGCTAACCAACTCATACCATCGTAGGGGTCGCCGTGTGGGCGACCCGTTAGTATGGGAGGGCTTGTCTGGTTTATGCGTGTAGATGAGAAAGAAGGGAACTGATCATGAGCGATGAAGCTATCCATAAAGCCGTAGATGCCGCCCGGACTTTCCTGCAAAACGATGCCGAACGCCTGGCCTACATCAATCGCGAACTCGCCATCCTCGACTATAACTCAGACCATCGCGATGCCTTTGAAGAAGGAGAAGCCAAGGGACGTGCTGAGGGACGCAGAGAAGGAGAGGCTAAGGGACGCGAAGAAGGTCAAGCCATCGCTGATGAACGCTGGGGTACCTTAATGCAACGACTGTTGGGAGAACAGCGTTACGACGATGCGAACAAAGCGGCTGCTGATGCTGGTTTTCGTGAAAGACTTTTTAAGGAATACGGCATTTAGCCGATAGGAAAGGGACTGTTGCGTGAAAGCATAGGCTTATCATGCACAGTCCCTTTTCGGATTCAGAAGCGGCTCCGCTGCAACAGCCTCAAACTGACAACGACGCTTCGGGAAGCCTTCAGCGCGTAGCGGTCCGCCCGCCGCTGCCATCTGTTTGGGTAACTGTCCTGTACTTGACTAGGCAGGATGCTTTGGGACGGCCCCTACAGTATCGCATAGAGGCGATGAAAAAAATAAATGCAGGTAGCAGGTCACAAAAAAATCACGGTCAGCGGCCTTGTGCTATGCGTAGGGGCTCGCACGTGGCGAGCCCGTTAGGGCGATTCGACCATAGCCCATTCGAGTATAATGTCAGGTTTTTACGAGCCACGAACAACGAGCCACGAGCCACGATGTTTTCCCCGTGCCGAGGGTTCCACGAGGCGATGTAGTTAATTTGAGTTTGTTGCTGCGCAGCGGCATCTGAGTCCGAGTCGGCCGCGACCGGCGGGGCCGCCAGGCCCTAAAATTCGATGAACGACTTTTCACCCAGCCGATAGGCCCTAAATTGTGTCATGATACAATTTTGTGTCAAAATGAAACTAATGATAGATAATATTCAATTTCGAAATATGCGGAAAATGGGATAAAATGTATATACAACTGCAATGAAAGAGTTGGCACGAATATTTCATATATATTTTATGTAAAAAACTTTGCTCGAGGGGGAAATGATATGAATAAGATATATAAAGTTATTTGGAATCGTGTCAGACATTGTTATGTAGTCGTATCTGAAATCGCGAAGAACCATGGCAAGGAACATTCAACGAATCTTTGCGTTTCTAAAAGATTGGTGGCCTTGACCTTGGCCATTGGCCTCAGCCTGTCGTCGTATGCCTTTGTTGCGGTAGCAGATTCTGTGAACCTGGACAATGGCGCTTCCGCCTATTATGATGACAAAGGCAACCTGACCATCGGCGATGCGAAGACTGTGGCCGAAGGGAAAAATCAGAAGGGTGAGCACAACACCACCATCGGCACCCAGACCGATACCCTGCGCAATGTGACGGATGGGGATACAAAAAAGGAAGGCCAGCCCCTCGATACGGACAAGAACACGCAGCTGGTGGACGAGAAGGGGCAGGCTGTGGACCTGGATATATCCACTGAGGCCGGCGGCTCCACGGCCGTGGGCTACCAGAACAAGGCAGAAGGGGACAATTCCACGGCCATCGGCAATAACGCAAAAATTACCAACAAACCGGTAACCTACTACGTGGACGCCGACGGCAAGAAGACCGCCTCCCCCGAAAATGCTGTCTGGTATAAAGACGCCAGCGGCAATCCCACCAAGGTACCCCAGGTCTTCCGGGATGCTGACGGCAACACCACTGCCACGCCCCAGTATGTCCATACCTATACGGAAAAAGACACCGCCACAGGGAAAGATGTCACTAAGACGGAAATCACCAGCGATGCCACGAAGGCCGACAAGAAAGATGGCCAGCCCGTCTACAACTATCAGAAATCTGACAACACGCCCTATCTCTATTCCGTCACCCTCTATCAGGCTGCCAGCAACTCCATTGCCGCCGGTACCAATGTCACTGCCAAAGGCAGCAATGCCGTAGCCGTGGGCTACAACTCCAGTGCCGACAATTCTGCTGTGGCCATCGGCGATACGGCTGCTGCCAAAGAAAATGCCGTGGCCATTGGCAAAGATACAAAAGCCAGCGCAGAAGGCTCCATCGCCCTGGGTAAAGGATCCGAGGCAGACCGTTCCGGCGGCGTCCCCGGCTGGGATCCCAAAACAGGCACGGCCTCCACAAATAGCGATGTGGCCTGGCAGTCCAGGGAAGGGGCCCTTTCCATTGGCAATGGCGGTGCCAGCCGTCAGATTACCAATGTAGCCGCCGGCAGTAAAGACAGCGACGCCGTGAACCTGGCCCAGCTGAAAAATGCCATGACCCATTACTACAGCGTCAAGACCACGGCGGAAACGGATGGCAAGGGAAACAACAACTACCTCAACGACGGCGCCACCGGGGACAATGCCCTGGCCGCCGGGGTCAGTGCTGCGGCGTCCGGAGAAAGTGCCACGGCCGTGGGCTACAATACCTCCGCCAGCGGCGATAATGCCGCTGCCTTTGGCTCCGGCTCAAAGGTCACGGATGGCGGTGTGGCTGTGGGCAGCGGTGCCACGGCTTCCGGGGGCGGTGTGGCTTTTGGTTCAACTGGAGTCACTGCCTCTTCCGGCGGCCTGGCTGTGGGCATGTATGGTACAAATGCATCTTCAAACAGTGCTGCCTTTGGCCTGAACAGTACCACGGCCACCAATAGCTCTGTAGCGGTGGGGACCAATGGCACCACGGCAAATACTTCTTCCTTTGCCGCTGGCTTCACCAGTAAGGCCGGTACGAATGGCAGCAGCAGCTATTACGGACACAATATTGCCGTGGGCAGCAATACCACGGCAGATAACGGCTCCTCCGCCTTCGGTATCGATGCCACCGCCAACTATCAATCCCTGGCCATTGGGTTACATGGAAATAGTAGTTCTGCCTATGCCACCAACCAGAGTATAGCCGTGGGCAATGGAACAAATGCATTCAATTTCTCTACAGCCATCGGCAATCAAGCGCAGGCAGGGAATAACGGGAGCTATGCTGTGGCACTGGGCAACGAAGCCTCGGCTCTTTACGATCAGACCACAGCCGTCGGCAGTGGTGCCAAAGTGATTTCTCCTTATGGCACCGCCCTGGGCAGCGGTACATCGGCTGCTTATTATGCTACCGCCCTGGGGAATAGTGCGTCTGCCAATTATTCGTATGCCACAGCCATCGGCAGTAGTGCCCAGGCGACCGATACCAATGCCACAGCCGTAGGCAATGGTGCAAAGGCCAATAAATCCGGGGCCACGGCTCTGGGCTATAGTGCCTCTGCTACTCATGACTACTCTACGGCCGTCGGCGATGGCGCAGGGGCTCATGGAACTTCGGCTACGGCCCTGGGCAATGGGGCGTCGGCCAATTCAGCATACGATACTGCCATTGGCAGCGGTGCCGCTACGGGCGGAGGAAATGGCACGGCCCTGGGATCTGATGCCAAGGCGCAGTCACCCTATGCCACGGCCCTGGGCAGCAGTGCAGAGGCTTCTTTTCATGCCGTTGCCATCGGAGATGCCACGGCTTCCAGCTCCTATGCCCTGGCCGCCGGTGATGGTGCCACGGCGAAGGAAAATAATGCCGTGGCTCTGGGCAAAAGCGCTGCAGCCAATGTGGAGGACAGCGTGGCTCTGGGCAGCAGCTCCACGGCCAATGTAAAATCCGGCAAGACCGGCCTGGATCCCCATACCGGCACTGCTTCCACCGATACCGGAACGACCTGGGTGTCCACCCTGGGCGCCGTGTCCGTAGGCACCGTGGACAGTGACGGCAATGCCACCGGCACCCGCCAGATCAACGGCCTGGCCGCCGGCACCAAGGATACGGATGCCGTCAACGTGGCCCAGCTGAAAGCCATGGAAACCCGGATCAACATGCACTACTACAGCGTCAATTCCACCCTCTCCGGTGGCGGGAGCAACTACGACAACACCGGCGCTTCCGGCACCAATGCCCTGGCCGCCGGTCCCATGGCCAGCGCCACCGGCGAAAACGCCGTGGCCATCGGCTATGGTGCCAAGGCGGAAGGCAGGAGCGCCACGGCCATCGGCAAGAATGCCAGTGCGACGGGCCAGTACGCCATGGCCTTTGGCGGCCTGGATACCACCGATAAAAAAGGAAATCCGGTCACCATGACCAACACGGCCAGCGGCGCCTCCGCCACGGCCTTTGGCCAGGGCGCACAGGCCAAGGGCGCTGCTTCACTGGCCTTCGGTCATAACACCGTCGCAGGCGTCGATGGCGGCGGCCAGCAGTCCGTCGCCTTTGGCGAGGATACCCAGGCCCTCGGCGGCCGGTCCCTGGCCTTTGGCGAGAAGACCATTGCCAAGTACAATGACTCCGTCGCCTTCGGCAACGATACTCGCGCATCGTCTACGGGCGCCACGGCTTTCGGCAATCGCACCCGCGCCTTGTCGCAGTATGCAACGGCTTGGGGCAATGCCACTGTGGCCGCCGATGCAGAGTCCACGGCCTGGGGCACGGATACTATCGCCGGTGCCAAACTGGACGCCAACGGAGCCGTGACCAATATCTATACCTACAAGAACAATCCGGACGATAAAAACGAGCAGGCGAAGACCGCCACGGAACAGATGGATGTCCATGGCAATCTGGCTTATATCCAGCCCAACGGTAAGACCGCCGGCATCAAGCAGATGAAGATTGACAGCGGCGGCGAGCTCCACGACTATGTGGTGCTGGCTGGCAAGGATGGCAACACCTACGTCCGCGACTACCAGGGCAGCCTCTGGAAAGTCAATGTGGCTGCCGACGGCACGGTGACCGTCGATACAACAGCTGGCAAGGATAAGAATGGCAAGGTCTATAACGGAAAGAACGGGGCGAAACAGTCACTGGCCACGACTACGGTTAACAGTACACAAGTGGACATCACGCCGGACAATGTGCTGACCAAAGCCCATGAAGGGAGCAACGGCTACACCATCGACGGCTATGCCAATGCCACGGCCTTCGGCTATTCCACTGAAGCCTCCGGCGACAACGCCACGGCCTTCGGCAACGATACCAAAGCCAGCGCAGCTGGTGCTACGGCCTTCGGCTACCAGACCGTCGCCTCCGGTGAAAACGCCACGGCCTTCGGCGAGAACTCCATCGCCGCCGCCAAAAACTCCCTGGCCGCCCTGGGCGGCACAGTCGCAGCGACGGCCACCAATGCCGCCGCCATCGGCAGCGGTGCCCAGGCGACACTGGCGGACAGCGTGGCTCTGGGCAGTAATTCTGTGACCACCCGTGCCAAGTATAAGAATCTCACCAGCGATGCGGAAAAGGCAGCCTATGCCAAGGGCACTTCCACCGGCTCGGCCTGGGAAGCTACGGACAATGCCATTGCTGTGGGCAATGACAGCACCGTAACCCGCCAGATCACCGGCGTGGCCGCAGGCTCCCTCGATACGGATGCCGTCAACGTAGCCCAGCTCAAGGCAGTGGACGCTCGGCATACCACCGTTTCCGTAGGCGGAAAGAACGCCACAGCGGATAATACGGTGGTCAAGGGCGGCAACCTGGAAATGACTCGCACCACCAGCAACGGTCAGGCCAACTATGATGTGTCACTGAACAAGGACATCGTTCTGGGCCAGCAGGAAGAAAGCAAAGGCGGTTCCATCGTGATCAACAGCGTTGGGACCTTCAGGAATTACGATGGCCAGGGGAACCACACGGACTATCCCATGAAGGAAGCTGTGAAAATCGACGGCACCACCGTTTCGGTGGTGAAAAACGACGGCTCCGACGGGGGCAATGACCAGCGTCAGGTGGTCATGGGCGTAGGCCAGGATACCGGCGGCTATGTGGCCCTGTACGACAACACCGGCAAAAAGCCCACCTATATCTTCAATGCCATCAGCCCCGGCATCACCTATCTGAAAGACAAAGCCACCAATCCCGATGATGCCAACGAATTTGGCCGTCTGGAATACGGCGACATCTACAACGGTTCCACCCAGTTCATCGCCACCCTGGACGACGGCCTGAAATTCAGCGGCGACCAGGGCACCATGTCCACGGTCAAGCTGAACCAGGAGCTCAGCGTGACCGGTGGCGTCAAGGATGCAGCCAGCTTGTCAGACGGCAGCAACATCGGCGTAGTGTCCACCCCGGCTGTAGAAGATAAGCAGGGCAATATTACCCAGAAGGCCAAGCTGGAACTCAAGCTGAACAAGGACCTCACCGGCCTCAATACAGTCACCGCTGGCAATGCCAAAATCGGCAGCTCTCCGGCTGATACGCTGAAGCTCACCGAAAATGGTGCGGTCACAGAAAAGACAGCTCCTGCCGGCAGTTATGTGACAGGCCTTGACAACAAGGACTGGAGTACCACGAATCCGTCCTACGTCAGCGGCCGGGCCGCTACGGAAGACCAGCTGGCCGCCGTTTCCGGCACCATCAATCAGGGCCTGAGCTTTACCACCAATACAAAAGATGCGACGAACACCACCGACAACTACAAAGGCTATAAAGTGGTGAACCGCAAGCTGGGCAACACCATTGCCATCAAGGCCAGCGATGAAACTGACAACCACAGCTACAGCACGAAGAATCTGACCACCCGCATTGCGGAAAATGGCGATATTTCCATCCTCATGGATGAAAACCCCGCCTTTACGTCCGTGACCACCAGTGATGTGATTTTTGCCGGCAATCCGGACCTGACGGACAAGGACGGCAAGGCAGCCCAGGCGGATACCAATGTCCATTACGGCGCCAAGACCCTGACCGACAGCCAGAACATCACCACGTCCGGCAACGACCCGGCGGCTACTCGTCTCCACTATAAGGACGAACAGGGCCATACCTATGAACTGGCCACCATGGACGACGGCCAGATCTACGCCGGCGACATCAAGGAAGATGGCACGGCAGACACCACCGGCTTTGGCCGCAAGATGAATGAAAAGACCACCATCAACGGCGGCGTAACCGATAAAGACAAGCTCACCGATGGCAACATCGGCGTCGTCTCCAACGGCACCGACACCCTGACGGTGAAGCTGGCCAAGGACCTGAAGGATCTGACTTCTGTCACCACCGGCAAGACCGTCATGGATGACAGCGGTATCAAGATTACCAACGATGCAGCCGATGAAACAAAGAATGTGGTCATTAATGGCGACAAGATTTCCTACGGCGGCAATCAGGTCACCAACATGGGCAGCGGTGCTGACGGCACGGCTGATGGCAAACCGACCTACAACACAGATACCAACGGCGCCAATATCGGCGATGTGAAGAATATCGCGGGCAGCACTACCGATGCCGCCAAGCTCACCGGTGATTCCAACATCACAGTCACCTACAATGACCCGACGGCAGGTGGAAAGAATACGGTGAAGCTCAATGACAGCATTACCCTGGGCAGTGATGCCGACAAGAAAGTCACCATCGACGGCACAGCAGGTACCATTACAGCTGGTGATAAAGTCAGCCTGAATGGCAGTACTGGCATCGGCAGCATTGGCGGCGTGACTATCGGCAACCAGACCGGTGTTGCCACCACCAAGATGGATGGCGACAAGGCTAAGACAGAAGACGGCACCTTTGTCACGGGCCTGACCAACAGGACCTGGAACCCCGATACCAATGGTATCGTCAGCGGCCGGGCGGCTACAGAGGATCAGCTCAAGACCGTATCCGATACTGTCAACGCCGGTTGGGAACTGGATGTCAATGGCGGCAAACAGAAAGATGTGACGCCTACCAGCAGAAAAGTCAACTTCAAGCAGGGTCAGAATATAACCATCTCTGGCAGCGGCGATGATGTCACTGTGGCAACGGCGGATAATGTTCGTTTTGCCAGCGTCCGTGTAGGCGGAGATGCGGATGGCAAAGGCGGATATACCGGCGGTATTGTCATCGGCCAGCAGAGCGGCCTGAAAGCAGATGGTAAACCCAGTGCCAATCCCAATGTGGATTACTACATTACGGGCCTCAAGAATACCAATTGGGATAGCGAAAAGATCCAGAGCGGCCGGGCGGCTACAGAAGATCAACTGAAACTCGTAGCCGATGAAATCAAAAATGGCACCGTAGCCGGCGATGTATTCGTCACCGGGGGCGGAATCAAGTACAACGGGGAACATGACGCCAGTGATACCACCAGTGTCAACAATGGAAAGGGCAGCTTGAAACTGACTCTGAAAAATCAGGATGAGCCGCTTTCTATTGATGGTCTCCATGATTACTATGCTACCAGCGGTACTGTTTCTGCAGACGGAAAGACACTTACCATTGCCCGCAACGAAAAGGATGCAGAAGGGAAGCCGGTCACATTTGACGTGGATTTGACCAATCTCCTGAACAAGGAAAAACACCTGATTGCCAATCCGGCCGATGGCAGCCAGGGAGTCTACAAAGTCAATGAACAGGGTGAAGTGACCCTGCAAGTACAGGACGCGGCCGGCAATAATACGCCGGTGACCATTTCCGGATTGGATGGAGTCAAGGGCTTGAACTTTGATGCTAATACGAAAAAGACATCCGATGGCAAGGTCCATAATGTGAAACTGGGCGGAACCATCAAAGTCCAGGGCGTTGATCCCGTCACCGGCCATGACTACAGTGCAGACAACGTGACCACCGAAGTGGACGATAATGGCAACATCACCATCAAGCTGGATAAAGCCCTGACGGCTGACACGGTGATGGTCAACGGCAAAGATGGCAGAGATGGCCAGATTGGCCTGAATGGCAAGGATGGTAAAGATGGTACGGTGACCACTATCATCCGGACTATCGGTAAGAATGGCACGGATGGCACCGATGGAAAACCTGGTGTCAACGGCACTGACGGTATCACCCGTATTGTCTATCAGAATGGGAAAGATGGAGAACCGGGCACTACGACCCATACAGTGGCCACGCTGGATGATGGTCTGAAATTCGGGGCCAACCATCCGGTGGTCGAGAATGGCGCCAACCCTGTGGGCAATAAGCTGAACAGCACCATCGATATCAAAGGTGCCGGTACTAAATCACTTGACCAGTATTCCGGCAAGAACCTTGTCACATCTGTCGAACAGGATGCAGCTGGCACGACCACCATCCATGTGCTCATGGACAAGAACATCTCTGCGGACGGCGTGACCGTGGGCCAGGCAGGGAAAGACGGTGTAGACGGACTTGCCGGTACCATTGGCATCAACGGCAAGAATGGTGTAGCAGGAACAGATGGTAAACAAGGAATTACTACCACCATCATCCGCACCGAAAAAGGCCAGCCGGGGAAAGCCGGCGTTAATGGCAAACCCGGTGTGGACGGTACGGACATCACCCGCATCGTCTACCAGAACAGCCAGGACGGTACGGATGGGAAGGATACCCATACCGTGGCCACCCTCGACGACGGCCTGAAATTTGCCGGCGATGACGGCCAGAATGATGCTTCGAAAGTCATCACAAAGAAACTCAATGAACGGCTGGATATTGTGGGCAAAGCCCAGGGAGACCTGACGGATGCCAATATCGGGGTCACTAAGGATGATGCCGGGCAGCTCTATATACGGCTGGCCAAGCATGTGGATTTGGATAAGGATGGTACCTTGAAGGCCGGAAAGGCCACGATTGGAGCGTTCAGCAACACGGACCTCACCACCAACAAGAACAATCATCCTATAGAAGGTAGCTATGCAACAGGCCTTTCCAACAAGGACTGGAGCGTAACGGATCCGGAATACGTCAGCGGCCGGGCGGCTACGGAAGACCAGCTGGCCAAGGTCAGCGAAGCCATCGGCAATGCCACCACTGCCGCCGGCAAGCGCACCGTGGTCACAGTCAACGACAAGTCCAACCCCGCCGAAGCCACTCCAAGCGCTACGGCCGGTGCATACGGCGACTATGATTCCACCGGCGGCAACCTGATGATCGCAGCCAAAAAAGACAGCGATGGCGTGCTGACCTACAACATCAAGCTCAACGACCAGCTGGCCATCGGCCAGAAGGGCGAGCCGGGTGTGG